>ENA-OQBL01000070-OQBL01000070.1-human-gut-metagenome-genome-assembly--contig:-NODE-70-length-62489-cov-5.442994_pt1 | contig 62489 bp, 70 predicted proteins | sample MGYA00242747_ERZ504553 | MGnify/ENA primary metagenome ERZ504553 (study PRJEB26092, sample SAMD00036240) | human gut metagenome | host: Homo sapiens | study: EMG produced TPA metagenomics assembly of...
AATAAGTTGGATGCAGATGATGATTGGAGAGTCAATATCGTGTGGACGGACATTAAAGAGGCTGGCGGACATAATGATATAGAAAAAGCGGGACTCAGTGAATTGTCCGAACAGGGAGGTTCCGGTCTAGGATCATATATTTATGTCAAGCCAGGGCAGACTCCGGGAAATGTGTTGATAGAAATTAAATCTGGAAAGATCAAGGGGAATCCGACACTCTGGTCCTGGCATATCTGGATTGTTGACAACTATCCGACAGTCTTGGATGTTGCGAGTCAGGGAGGTGATGGTCCGAAAACGGTTCATTTGATGTCGCATCTGTTGGGAGCGTACGAAAGGGTCCAATCACAGTATAGTGCAGATGCATATAGGGAATTTGGTATGCAATATCAATGGGGCAGAAAAGACCCGTTTCCGGCACATGATGTTCGTGTCAATAAAAACTTTTATGACGGCAGCGGCAAGCTATTTGATTTCCTTTGGGAACAGAGAGGAAATGATGTGGATTATGGAAAAACAGATGCTCAGCAGGCGAGAGGGGCTGCTCTTACGATGAAACAGAGTATCGAACATCCAAATGCCATCGTCTCTCATCAAAGTTTCTGGCTGTATGAATGTTTCCCACATGGGCTGGTTAACAATTTCAAGGACCGCTGGGTATTCCTGTATCCATGGAATAAACCTTCTGCGGGGAATCCGGAGGATGTAGGCGGGAAAAACCGTATTTGACCCTTCTCCTTACGGATTCCGGATTATGTCACAAAAAGAGGCTGTAACTTTAAGGTTTGCATATTATTATGCAAGTTATTCCGGTCTTAACACACCGCTGCCTGGAAGTATTTATGATGGTTCTTTTTTACATAATGCTACGGGAGGTAATGAAGCCATTTTTGCCGTGGCACAAGCCAGAAGCGATACTCACGCAGGGCGTTATCTGCTTAATTCTACTGGAGGTCCTGCCGGTTGGGCGCCTACTTCTAATACAAGCGCTGTTTACAGGCGTTGCATGACCTATTCCGTACGTCCGGTCATTGACCCGGATGTGCAGGAAGACTACAAAAAGTATTTGCCGGAATAAGTCATACTCCGTGTGAGCTTTTGCTTGCACGGAGTAAAAAATCTTGTTGTATTTTTCTGCAGCGTATCATATTCAGGTGTCTTTTTATAGTCATATATTCACGAAATAAATATTGTGAGAACTTTGTTTCATATCACTTTTACACGAGCATTTGGTAACTCAGAGATATATCTTATGAATGCTGTTTTAGGAGTCGGTATATTATCGGATGGTAGTCAGTCATAAAAATGCATGGTCTTATAACCTCCAAAACTCTTTATGTTCCAATGACCTATCAAAGACCGATTGATTGACCAGTATATGTTTTGTGTATTTAATTTGTCTGTTTTAGTTGAGAAATTGTCTGTTTTCACAAAAACAGCTGTGTCTTGATTTTTGTTGTAATAAAAAATAAGAAACATGAAATTACTATATCTGAATGAACATTTATCCTGTCTGAATTACCAGATGAATTCGGATGTAGGATTTACTTGTCAGCAACTGGAGAAGGATGAGGTATACCGGATTGATAATAGCAAGTCGTCGTGTACTCTTTTTATAATTGAAGGTGATGTGATTTTTGATCTGGGTAAATATAAAGGTTTACGAATTTTACAGAACCAGATGGTGTTCATTCCACAAAACATAGGAACTCGGATGAAGTCTATAACCGGTTCGAAATGTATGCTTTTATTTTGGGACAGGAACATGAGTGTATGTGACAAATTGTTTTTGGGCTCGTTGTCTGTCAGGGGGGAGGACCGAACGGCTGATAATTTTATTCTTCCCGTCAGGAAGCCTCTTGCTGAAGTGCTGGATTCTGTCGGAATGTATTTGGAGGCAAGGTTACTTTGTAAACATATGCATTTGTTGAAGCAGCAGGAACTGCTTTTGGTGTTGAAGGGCTTTTATACAAAGAAAGAACTGACAGCGTTCTTTTCCGCATCGACCGGCATCAGACAACGTTTTGAGAAATTTGTCATGGAAAACTATAAGAAAGTGAACTCTGTCAAGGAATTCGCTGATTTATACTATGTTTCCGAACGCTCCTTCAGCCGGAAGTTCCACTCCTGTTTCGGGGAAAGTCCTTATAAATGGATGCAGAAAAAAAGGGCGGAACAAATGTTGGAAATGATTTGTGATCCGGAACTATCCTTTCAGGAAATATCCGGCAGGTTAGGTTTCAGTTCACCTTCCCATTTTACGGCATATTGCCGCAGAATGTACGGGATGTCCCCCACTCAGTTGAGAGAAAAAAATAAGAAATAAACAGATTTTTATAATTGCATTTTAACGGAGAAACTATGAAATATTTAAATACCGGTCTGGTCTGTGAGCAGTCAGGGTTTTCCTGTGTGGAGTTGCCGAAGATCTGTATACCAGTCTACAGAGAGGTTATCAAGGAAATGGCAGAAGTGATAAAGGACTCTCAGATGCGGGATGTTTTTTACTCTCTTTCTACCGGGATAGATATACTGGCAGTTTCCAAGAAAACAGGTGTTACCCCTAGGAATCTGGCATATATGTATAAAAAAGCGAGCAGGCAGGTTCGTTTGGAATGGAAATCTTATTCTGAATGGAAACAAGAGTTGGACCGTGTATATATCAGATGCCGGAATTATGCGGCACTCCTGACACATTCCCAAGAGTGTGGCGGACAGAATTTCAAGAATGTAGTGATAGTCGTAAGGGAACAGGATATTCCGTCGGAATGTGTAGACTTGTTAGTTACACCTTTAGGAAATTTGGATATAAATTTCAGGGTGTTACGTGCGCTTAGAAAATACAATATCTATCAGCTTGAGGATCTTTTACGCTTTATAAAATATAACGGATTTGATGCGCTGTGCCGAATACCCGGTATGGGAATGAAATCTGTTGAGCAGTTGTATCATACTTTAAAAGAGAGGAATATTTTGGAAAATAAGGAAACTTGTATCCTGTTCCGCTACCTTTTTGTGTAAAATACATAAAGAATGCAGGAACTGCATTCAGACATTTGCAATGACTATGGATATGATTGATGTCTTGTCTTTACTTTTTGAAACGAATAGATATACTGATAAAATGGGATAATTCCCCTATGTTTAATTAAAAACTGGAATTGATGAAAAAAAACATCTTGATTTTATGTATGCTTGGAGCATCTGCCCTGACTGCAAATGGACAGACCTTATTGAAAGGGACAAAGTTTACGGACAACTGGTCTTTCGGAATCAATGGTGGAGTGACCACTCCGATGACACACAGCGCTTTTTGGAAGAACTCCCGCCCTGCCGTGGGTATTGAATTATCAAAACGGATAACACCGGTTCTGAGTCTGGGGACTTCAGTCATGGGACATATCAATACAAGCAGTAGTAAAACGGCTTTTGATGCTTCGAATGTTGAACTTTTAAGCAAGTTCAATATGATGAATCTTTTCGCTGGTTATCCTGGAACCCCCGGCAGACATTTGAAATGGAAGCTGTAGTTGGAGTAGGCTGGCTTCATGGCTACGTCAATGGTACGGGGGATGATAATTCCTGGGGTACACGGTTGGGAGTGAACTTCAACTTTAATATAGGGAAGGAAAAAGCGTGGGCAATCAGTCTGAAACCATCATTGGTATATGATATGGAAGGTGACTTTAATCGGCACAAGAGTCGTTTCAATGCCAATAATGCACGTGTTGAACTGCTCGCAGGGATTGTTTATTATATAAAGGGAAGTTCCGGCAGGCACCATGCAACTCTCGTAAAGGAATATAATCAGACAGAGGTGGACAACCTGAATACAAGTGTAAACAGACTGCGCGACCAACTTTTGGACAGCCGGAAACAAACAGAGGAAGCAATTGGCCGTGCGGGCATGCTCCAGAAGCAGCTGGCTGAATGTCAGAGCAAGAAACCGGTCATTGAAACTGTTATTGAAAAAGCCAAGACACTAGAGTCTATTGTAACTTTCCGCCAGGGTAGTTCCAAGGTTGACGTTTCACAACTCCCCAATGTGGAACGGATTGCCTCCTATATGAACAGGCATCCTGAATCCAAGGTTGTGATCAAAGGATACTCTTCACCGGAAGGAAGTATTGAGGTGAACGAAAGAATAGCTTGTGCCCGTGCGGAGTCGGTTAAATCCATTCTTATGAAGAAATACCGGATAGCCGCCTCACGCATTACTGCGGAAGGACAAGGCATAGGGGATATGTTCTCTGAACCTGACTGGAACAGGGTCAGTATCTGTACCTTGCAGGAAAATAAATAGTATCCGGTACTATGAGTTCTCGTAATCCACATAGTATATCTGCAAGGTGCATGAGCATTAGAGATTGTATATAAATCATGGATTGCAATGCAGATTATAGTCGGTCTGAAATGTAAGGAGGTGTCTGAAAAAAGGATGCCTTCTTTCTTTGTTGTGCCATTTGTTTATTATCTATTTTTTGTTTCTTAATCAACGGGATAGCCATGAAAATCGGACAATATTTGTGATGTAAATTATTAAGGGACAACCGATTCTATCATATTTTAAAGCGTTTTCGCAGCCGTACACTCCTTTAGGATAAGAGACAAAATCTGATAGGAAACCTCGTAATTGCCTGTATCGGGGTTGAATGTCGGCAGCTCAAAACTTCCACCTTTGAGACGCTTGTAGTAAAGAAGAAAGCCGTCACCGTTCCCACGCAGTATTTTTACACCCTATCGGTTCTTGCCAAAGAACAAAAAGACATCTCCTGATATGGGAAACAAATCTTTCATCTCTGAGCGTATGATTTTGAATAAACCGTCAATGCCAAGGTTCATACGAACAAAGCCCTGGTACAGATAGTAGCGATTGGCTGATGTTAGAGAATACATGGATCTCCCTCCTTTCTTTCGTAATCGCGTAACATTTTAATAATACCTCCGGGAGTGGCCCGTTTGACCGAAATGGTCGTTCCACTGTTAAAGGTGATTGTGATCCCGGAAAGACTAAACTCTTCTTCCGACAACATGACGGGGGCTATTTGAGTGAATGAAGGAGAGGAAGTTGTCGGTCGGGAGGGTCCAACGCCGCCATAATAATCACGGACCACATCTGCCTTGGCTTGTTTAACGCTATAACCCCGTCTGGACATCCAGGAACTCATACTTCCAAAAGTGGTATGCTGATCGCGGCAAACATCGGCTAAAGAACAATTGTAGTCTACTTTCAATACTTCAAGGAAATGTTTCCAAGTTTTTCCAAATCGATTTTCTGCTAAATCCATAATGATTCATTTTTATACATGGCAAAAATTATAAGAATGAAAAACTGGGCGACAAGATAGAATCGCGGAGACGCTTACTCCAATTCCGTATTTTTTATATGTATGTATTTGTTTATCAGTGGTTATAGTATTTGATATTTTAGAAACTAAAAGATTGAGGGTATCTGTATAAAGCAATAATTATCTATGATTTAGATAGATTTTATAGTGAAAAGTTCCCAAATTACATAGAGGGGCGTAAATTTGTACCCCCCGTATGTGGCTTTGGGGGACAAACGGGGGACAAAAATATTGAAAAATAGGCATAACAAAAGAAAATACCTTTCCTAAAACTATTATTTTGCCATATTTAAGTCGTTTTTAGTCAGTATTTTAGATTGTTTGTAATTGTAACTATATGATAGTTAGGTTACTTCCCGATATAAATCACAAGAAAATATAAGCACTGCAAAAATAGTATGTGTCAATTCCCTGGAAAAAAAGTTGACTCGCAAAATCAAAAAAACAAATGCGAATCAAACATTCAACTCAACGGGAGCTTTTATCATGGGAAAGCGATGGATCTATACTTCAAGGAAGGTATATGCGGAACCCATATCTGCAAGATTCTGCCCATATCTCGCGCCACTAAAAATCATGGCTGCACACATAGTAATATTCTGAGCAGAAAAATATATTTAATATACTTTGATATTAAAATAATTGCTACCTTTGTGCCATGAACAATCCATTGCAACAATTAGGAAATATCCCTGTTACTGCTTCCGTTTTGGAGTCCCTGTTCCCTCATATCAGGGGCGGAAGCCAGAAACTCAGGTTGCTTGAGCGTGACAAACAGATAATACGTCTCAAGAAGGGACTTTATGTGTGTAGTCCGGAAATAACGGGGAAAACCCTTTCGACAGAATTGATAGCCAATCATCTGTATGCCCCTTCGTATGTTTCCATGTCATCGGCTCTGCGCTATTATGGGCTGATACCGGAAGAGGTTTACACCAAACAGTCCATGACTTTGAAGTATGCCAAGAACTTTGACACGCCATTTGGACGGTTTGAATATACGCATATCTCGAAGGCCGCATTCTCTGTTGGGCTGACAAGCATCAAGAAAGATGGCTACGCGTTTGTGATGGCTACACCTGAAAAGGCTCTGTGTGATCTGATTGCCAATTCTTCAAAAGTGAATTTGCGTTATCTGAAAGATGCCGAAATTTATCTGGAAGAGGATATCCGGATGGAACGAGAGGATTTTTTGCAGATGGATGCCCGGTTGTTTGAGGAATATATCAAGGTCGGCAAAAAGGCCGATTCAATCCGTACTTTACTTAAATTGCTGAAGAAATGAAGAATGAGATTTATGACAATATGCTCTCTGCATATAGTGTGACAACAGAACAAGAAAGGTGTAATGCCATATTTGAAGTAAACCAGCAGGTGATACTTGCCGGGCTCTACAATGGCGGTTTCTTCGATGTGGCTGCTTTCTATGGCGGTACCTGCCTCAGAATTTTTCATGGTCTCCAACGCTTCAGCGAGGATATGGATTTTTCCCTCCTGGCTCCCGATGACAAGTTCGATTTCACGAAATACTTCCAGCCGATAATAGATGAATTTGCCATTGTCGGTCGTGAGGTGGAGATTAAAAAGAAAGACAAAAAGAGTTTTGGTAAGGTGGAATCCGCTTTCCTGAAAGACAATACGGATGTATATGACCTGTCTTTCCAGACCGATAAATCCATAAAAATCAAAATTGAAGTTGATACCCAGCCACCGTTGAATTTCAGGACTGAGCAAAAGCTGCTTCTACAGCCTCACTCCTTCATGACACGCTGTTTCACTTTACCGGATTTGTTTGCCGGGAAGATGCACGCATTGGTGTATAGGGGTTGGAAAAACAGGGTGAAAGGTCGTGACTGGTATGATTTTGAATGGTATGTCCGCCACAATGTTCCTCTTGATTTTGCCCATCTCGCAGAGCGTATCCGCCAGTTTAACAATGAAGAAATCGGGCAGGCAGCGTTCATGGCTCAATTGAAAGACAGATTGGCTTCGACTAATATCAATCAAGTAAAGAACGATGTCCTTCCGTTTGTCAGGAACCCCAAGGAACTCGACATCTGGTCAAACGATTATTTTGTCCAGTTGGCGGATATGATGAAGTTTGAATAGTTACTATTAATATTACTGATTATGGCAAAACAGATTTTGATAGGCATTACGGAGCGGGAATTGAGTGAGATTGCGCATTATCTTATGATATATTTCCCATATAACGAGGAAATGTGCAGCTATACGGATGCATGGATGGGGGAACTTTATGAGAACAAATATCCGCTAGTTGCTAAGGGTATGTGGTCGGGAATAATCGATTTGAAAACACATAAACTGCTGAATTGGAAGCCTGAATATGGGGATCTGTACCTGCAGGCCAAGATATGCGACAGCGGAACATATTTCCTGCTCGATAAAGATAAAAAGGTGATATGCAAGATAGCCGGTTATGTGCCAAACGGTCTGGTTCCGGATTCGGATGACTGTGGAGACTATATCCGTTTGAGGATCAATAGTGACGGTACGATAGAAAATTGGCCTGAGAATCCAGACTGTTCCGATTTTATCGAAGGATCCGAGTCTGTAGAAAGGATTGATATGGACATTGAAGAAGAACCGATACTGGATACTAGAGTTGAGTTCACTTACAGTCAACTTATGTCAAAGCTGCTTCGGTTGCCTAAATTTTTGCAGTTGGAAATAGGAAAGGCGTTAGTGGCAAATGCCTCGGAAGGATTTGAGAAATCGGACGAATGAGTATGTTTTACTTTTTAATCAGATTATTTTGCCATCTTATTTTTTATCGCGACATTTGCATTACGATAAACTTGTAACGAAATAATGGAAATAATTGGAATAATATGAAGCCTAATAATCCTTTCCTCATTTCGGGATATTACAGTCCTGAATTCTTTTGCGACAGAGAGCAGGAGACAGGAACTATTCTTGATGCGCTCCACAATGGGCGCAATGTGGCATTGATAGCACCACGCCGTATGGGTAAGACAGGACTGGTCCGTCATGCTTTTTATCGTTTGAAAGAGGAACAGCCTGATATTGTCACTTTCTATTTGGATACATACTCAACCCAGTCATTAGGAGATTTTGTAAGATTGTTTGCCAGTACGGTATTAGGGCAGTTGGACTCCGTTCCGCAAAAGGCTTTGAGTCGGATACGTCAATTTGTCCGAAGTTGCCGTCCTGTCTTTACTTTTGATGAATTGACAGGTGTTCCCTAAGGTGACGATAGATGTGGCTCCGGCAGAGGAAGAAAAATTACTTTTGAAATGAGATATTTCGAGTATTGGGTTCATCGGAGAAACGGTGCTATGTCGCCATTGATGAGTTCCAGCAGATTACAGAATATCCGGAGAAAGGAGTCGAGGCTTTGTTGCGTTCCTATATTCAGTTCCTGTCCAATGTGAACTTCATCTTTGCCGGCAGCAAGCAGCATATGATGCAAGAGATGTTCACTTCATCGAAAAGGCCGTTTTATCAAAGTACGCAACCTCTCACAATCGGACCGATACAACAGGATGAATACGCAAATTTTGCTACAGGGCATTTTTCTTTACATAATCTGGAACTGTCTCAGGATATTTTCAATTCGATTTATGAAAAGTACGAAGGACATACCTGGTATGTGCAGTGTCTTCTTAATCGCCTCTATGGATACGACCGCGATGTGGATATGAAACTGGTTGCATACGCCATAGATCAGATTTTATCCGAGTACAGCTACACTTATGCAGACATGCTGAAAGCATATTCTTCCGGTCAGGTGCGACTGTTGAAAGCAATCGCCAAGGAGGGCTGTGTCAAGGAAGTTTTGGCCGGGGATTTTATCAGCGCCTACAGGCTTCGTGCTGCAAGTAGCGTGAGTGCAGCATTGAAGAAACTGCTGGGAAACGAACAGGTTTATCAGACTTCTGGCGGTTACATGATATATGACCGCTTTATGGGCGAGTGGTTAAGGAGGCAAGGGTTTTGAATCATTGTTGTGTAATTAATTAGTTTTATATCTAATATGTCATTCGAAATAATTGTTGATTGTATAATGGCTTTAGGTGCCTTGGCTACAGCTGCAACTTTTGTTCTTGTTCTCATAAATCAGAAAGGGACACAGAAGCAGATTGACAGCCTGTCGCAAATGGCAGAGATGTTTTCTCGTCATTATCAATTGGAACGTATTCAAGCTGGAAGCAATATATATCCGAAAATTCAGATAAGTTTGAAGGATGATTTGATGTGGGGACTGAAGATTCAGGTTAAAAATAACTCATATCCGGTAGAAGTGTACCGGATTATAATATATGAACCTCGAACACATTTGGATATAAAATTGAAACCTAAAAGTGAATATATTCAAGTACGGCAAGGGGAGACAAAATGTATTTTACCAGGCGAATTAAGTCGTCAATCGCTATATGCTTTTGGCGCATCGATAAGAATATATCTTATTACGCCTTTTGAGGAAGCATACGAGATACGGTATATGGCTACAGACAATCAAAATTGCTATCAGTCTGAGCCAATTCCTATACTATATTCCAAAGATGAGCATGAATCTTCAAAAACGCAAGTTACTCAAATCAAACAATATTCGATACATGGAGGCATTCAGGGAACCATAAAGGACAACTTCCCGGAAGTCGCAAGAGAATTAGATGATTGATTTGGCTATTATAGCGGAATAATAAATGAAAAAACTAAATGAATTTATTATAAACAAGATAAATCATTATGGCAGTAAAAAAGTCAGAACTATATAGTACATTGTGGAAATGCTGCGACGAGCTTCGTGGCGGTATGGATGCAAGCCAATACAAGGATTATGTGTTGGTAATTCTTTTCGTTAAGTACATCAGCGATAAGAGTCGCAGTGACGAAGGGTTTGATATTGATATTCCTGGCGGCTGTTACTTTGAGGATTTTGTTGCCCTCAAAGGCAATCCGAATATTGGGGAGGAGATGAATAAAAAGATGGCAGCACTTGCCGAGGCTAATCAACTTGATGGCGTTTTTGTTGCCGACTTTGAAGACGATGCCAAGCTCGGTAAGGGAAAGGATAAGGTTGAAACTCTCAGTAAACTCATTGCAGTTTTCCAGAATGAGAACCTCGATTTTAGCAAAAACAGAGCTGCCGATGACGATCTTATAGGAGATGCTTACGAGTATTTAATGAAAAATTTCGCCACCGAGAGCGGTAAAAGTAAGGGTCAATTCTACACACCGGCAGAGGTCAGTCGTGTGATGGCCAAAGTCATCGGATTGGGCAATGCCAGAAATGGGAAAAAGACAACTATCTATGACCCTACTTGTGGCTCGGGGTCTCTGCTTCTGCGTGCTATATGTGAGACTCCAGATGGAGCGACCATCTATGGTCAGGAGAAAGACAATGCAACCGTTGGCTTGGCAAAAATGAATATGATTCTCCATAATGAGATCTATGCTGACATCAAGCAGGGAGACACGATTAATGACCCTCAGTTCAAAGATGACGACCAACTCAAGACATTTGACTACATTGTCGCAAATCCACCGTTTTCTACAAAGTCTTGGTTGAAAAGTGCAAAGACTGAGGATGTATACCATCGTTGGGGAGAGGGTATTAAAATCGGAGTTCCTCCGGAAAAGAATGGTGATTATGCTTTTCTACTCCATATTGTGCGCTCTCTGAAACAGACCGGTTGTGCAGCTTGCATTTTGCCTCATGGCGTTCTATTTAGAGGTAATGCAGAGGCTCAGATTCGTAAATATCTCGTTGCAGAGAAACGATACATTAAGGGAATCATAGGACTACCAGCTAATCTCTTTTATGGTACAGGTATTCCGGCTTGTATCATTATCATTGAGAAGTCGGAAGCAGCAGGTCGTAAAGGGGTGTTTATGATCGATGCTAAGAATGGATATATTAAAGACGGAGCAAAGAATCGTCTGCGGGAACAGGATATTCGCCGCATTGTCGATGTTTGGCAAACACAGCGCGATGTACCTCATTATGCGCGCTTTGTGCCTATGGAGGAGATTGAGCGTAACGATTACAATCTCAATATTCCTCGTTATGTATCTGCTCCCGACACTGAGATTCTGCAAGATATCGATGCACACCTTCATGGAGGTCTACCCAAACACGATATAGATCAACTTGAGGCCTATTGGGAAGTGTGCCCGTCACTTTGTAATGATCTCTTTTGCGACCATCCTACACGTAAAGGTTACTATTCTCTGGAGTGTAACCCGGATGCGGTACGTGATGCCGTTGCCGAGAATATTGATTTCCGTAAGCAGAGCGATGCTTTTCAGAGTAGTTTTACGGAGTGGTGTAATTGTCATCGCAAACAACTTTACTCCCTCGTATCCGGATTTGCACCCAAGAAACTTATTGAGCAACTGAGCAACTCATTGTTAGAGATTTTCAGGGTTGATAAGTCGCTTGTCGATGCGTATGATGTCTATGACTGCCTGATGAATTACTGGAGCGAAACGATGCAGGATGATTGTTATATGATTTCGTCCGGAGGCTGGACGGTGCAACTGTACACTCCACAGCCTGCTTCCAAGAAGAAAGACGAAAAGAAGAAGGAGAAAAAGGCCGTCGCTCCCGAAGATGTCGTTTGCGACCTGCTTCCTGTACCAATTGTTATTGATGAATATTTTGCAGAAAAGCGGGATGTTATCGCTGCTGCTGAAGAGTTGCTGGGGCAAAATGAGGCGCAGCTTGCTGAACTGGTCGAGGAACAAGCGGATAATTATCTTGATGAGGACAATTTCCCCGATAGTAAGATGACCGATGCCAATGTAAAAAAACGAATTAAGGCACTCGATAAGAGAACTGATGCCGAAGAGATTGCCGTACTGCAAAAGTACCTCGATCTAAAAGGCGATATATCACTCAATAAGAAACTGATTAAAGAACGTAAGTATGACTTGCTTACTGCTTTGGTAGTCAAGTATGCCGATTTGTCCGAGGCAGAAATCAAGCGCCTGGTTATCGAGAAAAAGTGGTTCACATCGCTTGCCTTGCGTCTTGACTGTGAGATGCAACGAATCAGTCAGCAACTTACCTCCAAAGTATTGGCTCTTGCAGAGCGTTATGCCCAAACGCTTCCCGAGATTGATGCCGATATAACCGACCTAGAGGCAAAAGTTGCAGCACATTTGAAACAGATGGGATACTGATATGAGAATCGAGGTTACAAAGCGGGGTAATTGAATATTATTAAAACGTAAGTAATGGATATACCACAAGGATATAAGCAAACCGAGTTGGGAATAATACCCGATGATTGGGAGGTAAAACGAATATCGGATTTTACCTCGATTATTACGGGCGGTACTCCTAGTACTCTACGACCGGAGTATTGGGGTGGAAATATTATGTGGATGAGTTCTGGAGAACTAAATAAGAAATTTGTTTTTGATGTTGAAGGTCGAATAACTACTGAAGGATTATTAAATTCAAGTACACATATGATACCTCCATTTTGCGTGTTAATTGGTTTAGCGGGACAGGGGAAAACGAGTAAGGGGGGAGAAACGATGCGTGTCAAAGTTCGGTCGGTCTGAAAATATCTGATTGCTTTGGTTTTCAAAGCGTTAGAACGGGGTAGGAGTGAGCTGGGTGGAAAAACGAAGCGTTTACATCGCTTTACATCGAGCTTACATTTGAACCTTGTTTGAACGCCGTTCAAATGAATCTCTTTACATTAGGAGTGGAGTAGGGGAGAATTCAGGCAGTATGGTATTATTTCACTCCGATGCTTTGCCCAGGCCATACTTCCATATACAAAGATAACCAAATGGTGTAATTTATGCAAGTGGAGTAGGGGAGCGCTTCGCTTCTCTCCTATTTTTATTTATTAAAATTATTCCATATAGCTGATATTTGGTATATTTGCAGTGAAATAAATACTATATATCATGAGTAAAGTTATCCATGTACATTTGATTTTTGAGAAAAAGAACATCTACTTTGGTAGTATATCGGCCATTTTTGAAACTCTGACGGAGAAACAGGTCGGAATCACTAAGAGTAGTCTTTTACATGCTGGACTGGTTGATGACATTGCCAAATACACGAAACGTGCAATGATTATTCAGTCTCGCTTGATAACATGTACCAGAAAGGGATAAAATGCCTTAGAACGCAATTAAAAGCCGCAAAAGCGGCTTTTTTTGCCCTTATAAGTGTCAAACTATGATGGAAGGCTGTATTTATCCGTTTGAACGCTTTGAACGTCTTAAAAAGTGGAAAGGTTATTCACTTGCTTATTCATTTGGTTATTCATTTAAGCTATTACAAAAACGAAATGTTTTGATTGCTTATTCATTTGGTTATTCATTTTTGTGCCTATTTTGTTCTATAAAACGGGGAAATATCTTTTTTTATTTGGTATTCATCGGTTTTTATAATATTGTAGGGGGTAAATTGTATATAGATAATATTTATTTACTCCCCTGTATTTTTATATATTCTGCTGTAAAATAGTGATTTAACTGTTTTTACCTCCCTTTCCCCATAAAACACGTTTTAGATGGCATTGGCAACCGTAGAATCGCTTGCATCCGAAACACGCCCCGACTTGTCCTGTTTAAGTTGTGTAATTGTCTGTTTGAGCATCCCTATTTCCTCTGCCATTTCTCGAATGGTGGAGTCTTTTTCCCTTAAAACATCCAGAAGCTCCCCTAAAAATTTATTGTTAGCTGTTTCTGGAGGAGCTGTTTCCGTTACTACTGGTGTAATTTTTTCGGCTTCTATATCTTTTAAAAGAAAGTCGTCGATTGATATTCTAAAAAACTTAGATATTTCACATAACAAACTCAATTTAGGTTCTGTATTACCCAGTTCATAGTTTGACATTGTACCTTTTTTGATGCCCAGAAACTCAAATTCATCTAATTTAAGTCCCCTACTCTCCCTTAGATATCTAAGATTCTTAGAAAAAACGCTCATAAATCTAAATTATTTGGATTAATACTTTGTTGTCTAAGAAACTTAGACTATATTTGCCACGTGATTAAAGTTTAAACACGCCCCAAAGCTACAAAAAAGGCTTGAGGTAACAATGAGAATTTAAAAAGAAGCAAAATGGAAGTAAAATTTAAAAAGGGACAAAGTGTGAGAATCACCAAGAGAAATGGTGAGATCATTGATGGTATAGTTCGTGACTGGGATTATAACATTTGTACGTTCGTGCGGGAATATAATATCGATTATATGAAAAATGGTCAGGTTTGGACTGTAATATGTGTTCCGGAGGATGCGATAAAGGAGCTTTAATAATTTTCTCGGGCAGTTAGTTCAGCTGGTAGAACAAACTAAACTCCTATAATGGAGAGGTTATGGTCCGCGGTTCGAATCCGCGACTGCCCACTACGATAATTTAAATATTAGATAGTATGAAAGAACGAATAGTTGTAGAATACGGTGAGGTGAATAAAATTGCCGAACTGATGGGCTGTACAAACGTGATGGTGAGTCATGCGCTTGCCTTCCGTAAGAACAGCAAACTGGCCCGTTCCATTCGTAAGCTCGCCATTGAGCGCGGTGGATCCAAAGTAGGTGGTAATCCTCAAAATACAAGTAGCCATGAAAAATGATTTGATGACATTGTTCAGCGACCAGCTGCACTGGTTTGCTCGTCTGAAACGAAAACAGCGCTTTTGCGTGCTTTACTTCTGTATGAGTTTCGGGATCCTGCTCTCTAATTTTTTTATTAATCCGCTGCTGGAACTTCTCGTAGTGTTGAATTTCGGGATCTCCGTGCGGCTGCTGAAGAAGCATGTCCCTTTGAATGATTTAGAGGATTGATAATCAAGCTGGGAGATGGAATACTTTGATAATATATTGTGTGTAACTTACAAAGAGTTGCTGGATATAATGCCCAAAGGCACTTTGAATAGCCAGCTGTCCCGAGAAAAACTGGATGTCGTTTCCCGTGGCGGTGGTGAAAATAATCCGGCTCTGTATGCCTATTCCTCCCTTCCCGAGAAATACAAGAAACGTTGGGTTGAGCGTCATGGCGAACCCGAGAAACAAATGAGACAGGAAATGATCCGTAACATAGTGAAGAAAGACGAGAAGGCCGAGAACTTTTTCGAGGATTACCGTTACGACAAGAACGGTGAGATGGTCGCTCTTCCCGAGGATGTGAAGAAGGAATACACCTGGAACGCTTCGGTGCTGAACGCGTTGATGGAAGAGTTCAAACGCTTGAGTTCATCCAATAACAAGCTGACCGGTTTCCGCCGTAACCTTTGGGAACTTCTGCTTGTCACGAGTGAGGAATGGCGTCCGGTGTACGGGCACAGTCTTCCGGGCAGTGTGGGGCGTTTGAAAGCCCTGATAAACAAGTTCCGTCCCGACAACTACGGTGTGCTTGTGAGCGGTAAATACGGCAACAGCAACACGCTGAAGATCGAGGAGGACGGCGGGCGTTACCTTGTAGCATTGAAACGCAGCCGCGTTCCGGTTTATACTGACATGGAGATCTTCGAGGAGTACAACCGTGTCGCTCCGGAACGTGGCTGGAAGCCCCTGAAGAGTCCCCGCAGCCTCCGCGAATGGTTCAACAGCCCGCGTGTCGAACCTCTGTGGTACGATGCCGTTTATGGGGAAATGAAGGCACACCAGCGTTATGACCGCAAGCACCGGACCATCCTTCCGGGCCGTCGTGACAGCCTCTGGTATGGCGACGGCACGAAGCTGAACCTCTACTATCGTGACGAGAACGGAAACAAGTGCACTACAAGCGTGTACGAGGTGGTGGATGCCTATAGTGAAGTCCTGCTCGGTTATTACATCAGCGACAACGAGGACTATATCGCCCAGTACCATGCTTTCCGCATGGCTATCCAGACGAGCCGGCACAAACCCTACGAGATCGTGTGCGACAACCAGGGCGGTCATAAGAAGAACGCGGCGCTGGGCCTTTTCTCGAAGATCAGCCGTATCCACCGCCCGACAGCTCCGTATAATGGCGAATCTAAGACGATTGAGAACATTTTCTACCGCTTCCAGAGCCAGGTATTGAAGAAACGTTTCGGTTTCACCGGGCAGAATATTACGGCAAAGAGAGATACAAGCCGTCCGAATTTGGAATTCATCAACGCGAACATCGACTCCCTCCCCACATTGGAGGAACTGAAGGAACAGTATGCCGCCGCCCGTGAGCAGTGGAATTCAATGAAACACCCTGCCACCGGCATCTCCCGGATTGAGATGTACAATACCAGCGTGAACGAGGCTACCGATGCGGTAAGTGTGTCGGATATGGTGGAGATGTTCTGGTACACGACCGAGAAACCGTCGCTGTTCACCGCCAACGGTATCGAGATCACGGTACAGGGAAAGAAATACCCTTACGAGGTTTTCTCCGCCCCCGGTGAGCCTGATCTGGAATGGCGCCGACGTAACACCTACAAGAAGTTCTATGTCCAGTACGATCCTTATGACATGAGCAGCGTACGTCTGCTGTACAAGGATAAGGGCGGAGCGATGCGCTTTGAGTGTGTGGCTTCGTTCCCGCTGATGATCCACCGTGCCCAGCAGGAGCAGACGGAAGCCGAGAAACGTTTCATCCGCGCCCAGCAGGAGGCCGTCATCAACGAGCGTATAAACCGCCAGGTCGTTGCCAAGGACATCGAGTACGAACATGGTGTCGCACCGGAACAGAACGGTCTGCGTACCCCTGACCTGAAAGGTCTCGGAAAGGAGGCGCAACGCCAGATTGACCGTCGCACAAGAAAATACAGCCAGCCGGCCCGTCCTTCCATCGGCCGAGACATGAAAGTCATCAGCAACGTGACATGGGACAGCTTTGAGAAGAAGGAAGTGAGCATCCGCAAGGTGGTCGGGAAATTATAAGGAACAGATTTATAACAAGATAAAAAATATTGATTATGGAAATTACAATGAAAGAAAAGGACGCCATCAGTGAAAGCCTCCGGGCTTACGTGGCGAAATACCCGAGCCAGACGAAGGCTGCTGGCAGCCTGAAGGGGGTTAGTGTAGGTACTGTTAGCAATATCCTGAATGGCCGTTATGAGAATATCAGCGACGAGATGTTCCGTAATGTCGCCTCGCAGGTCGGTGGTGTAAGCGCTACCGGCTGGCAGATCGTGGAGACCGGTGCTTACCAGGAGATCACGGCTGTACTCTCCGATGCGCAGCGCTGGCGCAATGTTACCTGGGTGACCGGCGAGGCCGGTTGTGGCAAGAGTACCACCGCCCGTGTTTACCTCCAGGAGCATAAGGAGGTTTTCTATATCCTCTGCTCTGAGGACATGAAGAAAGGTGACTTTGTCCGCGAGATCGCCCGTACGGTCGGAATCCGGACCGAAGGGTATAATATCCGTGAGGTGTGGGGGCTTATATTGGATGACATCATCCAGATGGACGCGCCCCTGCTGGTGTTCGACGAGGCGGACAAGCTGACCGAACCGGTGTTCCACTATTTCATCAGCCTGTACAACAAGCTGGAGGAGAAATGCGGTGTCGTGTTCTTGAGTACCGATTATATTGCCAAGCGCATCAGCAACGGCTTGCGGTACCAGAAGCCCGGCTACAAGGAGTTCTACAGCCGTATCGGACGGAAAGTTTTATGAGTTGGAGCCTACGGACGTGAACGACGTGTTTGCGATCTGTTCCGCCAACGGTGTGACTGACAGGAAAGACATCGATAAGGTGATAAAGGAGGCTTCGACATGTGACTTTGATTTGCGGCGTGTGAGGGAAGTCCATTCACAAGGTGAAACGCATGACGGGGGAATGACCCCCGTTCAAATACCGTTCAAACGTAATTTTAAGGATATGGAAAACAAATTTGAATACTTAAAGATCGACGGTCGCGAGCAGCTTCCCGCTCCCTGGAGCGATTACCCAGTCTTGAGGGAATACGAGACGGTGACCGTTTACCGGAATGGTCGCGACTACCTGGACGCCCTTGTGGGACAGCAGGACGGCTGGTGGGTTGCCGGCGTTCACATGGAGGTGGGCGGTTCCGGCGGTGGTTTCAACCCGGGACGTAAATGGGGACAGTTTGCCACCCGTGAGAATGCCCTTTTGTGGGCACTCGGCAGGATGCTCTGCCACGAGAAACTGCGGGGTGCCGCACGGCAGGCCGTACTTGACCGAATTGACAATATCCGACAACTAACACTGTTCTGACCATGGAAGAAGAGAAAAAGGATAATAAAAAAGCGGGCATGAGACGTGCCTTGAATGTCAGGGACATCCTGAACAAGAAGTATGACGTATTCCCTTTCGAAGGGAAATGGAAGGATGCCTTCGACACTCCGGAAGTCCGGGGCTGCTGGTTCGTGTGGGGCAACAGCGGTAACGGTAAGACCTCTTTCGTGATGCAGCTCTGCAAGGAACTTTGCAAGTATGACCGTGTGGCGTTCAACTCCCTGGAGGAAGGAACTTCTCTGACAGTCCAGAATAACCTGCGGCGCTTTGGTATGGCCGAGGTAAGCCGCCATTTGGCGTTCATCAAGGAGGACATCCCCACCTTGAAGATCAGGCTCCGGCGTCATAAGAGTTTCAACATCGTGATCATTGACAGCTTCCAATACACACAGATGACGTATCGTGACTATATCCAGCTGAAGGAGGAGTTTCCGGACAAGCTGTTTGTTTTCATCAGCCATGCCCGTGGCAAGAATCCTAAAGGTGATGCGGCCACGAGCGTGATGTATGATGCCGACCTGAAGATATGGGTAGAGGGCTACGTCGCCTTCAGTAAGGGACGTTATCAGGGGGCCACTGGTGAATACACAATCTGGGAGAAGGGCGCCTATGACTATTGGAATGTGGCGGGACCGAAACAGAAAGGAGGCCAGGCATGAGCAGGATAAAGAAACAGCTGGAGATTTGTCCTCCCGCCTATATGTGTAAGGGGCCTAACCGTGAGAACTTCGTCAGTACCGGCCACAAGTGTGGTTACTGCAAGGGCAACGGCTGGTTCTGGGGAACGGAAGAGGGCAGCCGCGAGGACGTGCATGTATCCTGCCCGGTGTGTGGCGGCAGCGGTGAGCTGGATGCGATTATAACAGTGGACTGGAAACCTTCAAGCAAGTGAGCCATGAGAAAGGAGTATTACAACTACGTTGTGAAGCTGCCCGTTCTGCTTCATGAACTGTTCCGCGGGAAGGTTGCCGACTATCATTTTTCCGACATGACGGTAGTGATGAACCACCTGGTGAAGTCCTACATCCGCATGACGGATGGTGGCAGGGTCTCCACGGCCACCCGGCGCATCCTCCTCTGCATGGATCGTATTCCGGACATGTCGTTCTTCTTCCGCCGTCAGGAGAAGTCGGTGCTGTTCTTCGAGATGGATCCGGCCGTTGCCGGCAGCCTGCAGCGTGCCATCATCGCTGGCGGCTGGGGCAACCGCCAGCGTCTTGTCGTCCGCCTGGTGTGCGCCTTCTGCTGCGGTGCCGGTGTGACATTGAACAACCTTTCGATGGAGCTTGCCTCCGAAGAGGTGTTCCGCCGTCCTGAAGGCTACCTCATACATACCTACGTGAGCAATTACCAGTACGTGTTCCTGAAGGAGACGGCCGCTGCCCAGCGCATGAGCGTGGAGGGTATGCTGACGGCTGCTGCTGAACTGCTGGTGGGAACGGATGACGAAGGTTCCGGATACCATATTCCGGAGAGTCTCGGCCGTATCGCTGACCGCGTGTTCGAGGTGAGGGGCAGCACGCTGAAGGACTTCCGCCGGCAGTGTCTGGTGAGCATCCGCACGAACACTATCGGTCCGGACCGTATCGCCTCCTTCATGGAAAAGCACGGCATCGCCTCCGCCCGTGAGTTCCTGCGCCGCGTGGTCCTCTTCTTTCTGGAGGCACGGTATCTGATTTACCGTAAGGAGGTAGAACTTGATGAGGATGACCTTCCGGAGGAGGAAGAGACGGATTGGGAGGAAACTATGTACAGCCAGTATCAAAAAAGAGATTTCGCGATTTCAACATATAATTATTAACCATTAAAATTTAACAGAAATGATTACAGAAAAACAGAAAGAGGCAGTAAAGGAACTCTGCCAATACGTGGATAACTTTTGTAAGGAAAACGATCTTAGTGCCTTTATGAGCGTTGCGGCCAGTGAGGACCATCCAGACGGGCTTGAGCAGATAGCCGGCTCAATCATTACCGGCAAGACTGAACATATTGTCGGCTCTATTTCCGGGGTTGTCAAAGCGAATAAGAATGTCTATATGCTGCTTTCCGTGGGACTTATGCAGGCCTACACGAGAAAGGCTGACATTAATACTATTCCGTTCGGTGAAAATTTGAATATGAACTGATGAATGCAGCATAAACAGCTATGAGTGAAAATAACAACAAGCAGAAACGTAAACGTGTCTGTCCGCATTGCGGCCGAAAGTTGTGGATGCGTGAGTTCTATCCGTTGAAGAATGGGGGACGGAGTTCCTGGTGTCATGAATGTGTGCTGGTGTACAAGCGTGAACAGTACCGCAAGCACCGGAAGGTTGCTGACGGTACTTTCATGCACCGGACACTGGGACGGCTCGTCGAGCATAAGGGATATTCCACCCGTATCTTTTGGAACGGTAATATGCTTTCCATCATGCGTCGCCACTATCACAATACCCTCAACCGGGAGCTGGCTGAAATGCTCGGTGTTTCCGAACGCAGCGTCACCCGGAAGGCCCGAGAGATGGGACTGGAAAAGGACAAAGGTTTTGTAGCCTCCCTTAGCCGGGAACATTTGTTGCTGGCAAACGCGAGAAGCAAGGAACTGGGATATCCGGGCGGCTTCACCAAGGGGATGAAGTTTCGGGGAAACCAGTACACCGGGAGGATAAGAGTTGAATAACATACAGCACGGTCAATATTATGAGTAAAAAAAATGGTAATTGTGGTCACCGCAGTTGGTGTCCGTAAAGTAGTGGAAAAATGGCTCTGTGAGAATATGACTTGCGAGCTGGTTGTGTCACGTAACGCACGCCATGAGTGTTGTGTGGAAGTCATCTATGATAGCGGAAACCCTTCGGTTTTGCGTACTCTTCTACGCTCTGCCGTGGGTGAAATCATAGAGTTGTGCTGATGTGGTATGAATAGTTTGAGTTAATGAAAATCTGAATAGAATGGGCATACTTGAAGTTTTTCGACCAGTATAAGTGTACAAAAAATGAAAAAGAGCATCTTCTTGATTATTTGTGTACTATCAGAGTAAAGAGAGTGATTAAGGAAATCAATGACCTTAAAATAAACAAAAAAACAGTATAGCCATGCAGATAGACATCAACAGCCGCAAGCAGTTAAATAAACCCGAGAATTATGCGGCGTTTTACAGCCTTTTGAACCGCCTTCCGACATCGGATCGTGACGCACTGAAGGAAAGCATCGTTTCCCAGTACACGGAGGGACGTACCACGAGTCTGCGTGACATGACACTGAAGGAATACAGTGCCGCCGTGTCCGCCATGCAGAAGCTGGTACCGCCCACTTATCAGGAACAGCTCCGGAAGATTCTCCGTCAGAAGCGTTCCGCGGTACTGCACCAGATGCAGCTGCTGGGTATCGATACGGCCGACTGGGACCGGGTGAACGCCTTCTGCCGGGACAGCCGTATCGCCGGCAAGGAGTTCCGTGAACTTGACTGTGAGGCGTTGGACACGTTGCAGGTGAAGCTGCGTGCCATCCGCCGTAAACGTGAGAATAAACAACAATAGCAACCATTTAATTTTTTAGCTATGGATTTGAAAGAACAATTAAAAAGCCTGTCCGCCCAGGACAGGAAGGAGCTTTTGAAACAGCTCCAGCAGGAAGAGAAGGAAAGCAAGCGTAACCGGCGCGATGCCTATGAGGGCCTCCGTGCGCAGTTCATGCTTGAAGTGAAGAACCGGCTGCTCCCGGTTGTGGATGACGTGAAGGCGTTCCGCGACTGGGTGGAGAAAGAGGCCGCCGCCTTCCGTGCGGTGATGCGTGAATACGGCCAGCTGCGTAAGGACGAGCAGGCGAGCTTCACCATCGTGGACGGTGACATGAAGCTGGAGGTGAGGAGCAACAAGGTGAAGAGTTTCGACGAGCGTGCCGACCTTGCCGCCGAACGCCTGGTGGATTACCTGAAGCGCTACGCCATGGGGCGCGAGCTGGGTACCGACGACCCGATGTACCAGCTCGGCATGACCATGATCGAGCGCAACCGCCAGGGCGATCTGGACTACAAGTCCGTGAGTAAGCTGTACGAGCTCGAGGACCGTTTCGACAGCGAGTACACGGAGATCATGGACCTCTTCCGTGAGAGCAACGTGGTGTACAAGACCGCGGTGAACTACTATTTCCACAAACGTGACGAAAACGGTGTCTGGCACCGTATCGAACCCTCATTCTGCCGGTTGTAGTCATGGAGAAGACGAAGAACATCGCGCCGCACGTCATGGCCTGCAAGCGTTGTGAAGGCAAGGGACGTATCTTTTACCTGGACCAGGGAGGAGCTCCTTTATCCGCAAAATGTCCGGTCTGTAATGGCAGCGGGCGGGTGAAGGTACAGAGCAAGGTGATCACCCGCATCGAGCCGTTTGTTCCGGGTGAGGATGACACCGAACTGATGACCATGTGATTTTGTTCACACTCTAAACAGAAAAACGCCGCATTCATACACGATGCGGCGCTTTTTTTTATTAACATCCCCGGTTAAATGCCTAATTTTGCAGCATATACCTGAACTTATGGCTAAAGGACGAGACAAAAAACTGATAGAACTCCGTGATGAAGCCCTGTGCCGCCGTTACTATTACTGGACGGAGGTGCAGCGCCTGCGTTTTGATGATGCCCTGAAAGTGTTGTCCCGCCAGGAGTTTTTCATTTCCGAGGAGCGGATCATGTCCATTATCCGGTGCAAGTGCCGGGAGCTGAAGGACTTGGAGGTGAAGCCCGTCCCAAAGGTTAAGAAACCCCGCCTGACAGCCGTCCAGCTTTCCCTGTTCACGGGGGAATGAACCTTCCCCTTACTGCATGGCCGACTCGTCATGCAGCGTGAAAGAATAAACCGTCTCGTACACCTTGATGTTTCCCGGCAGCGAATAGTCCCGGCTCTTTACCCTGACCAGCGGGCTGGTCTCTTCCGTGCACTGGAACTCCTGCAAGGCTTTGTACAGCTCTTTGGCCTTCAGCTGCCGTTCCCTTACCTTGTCATAGGTTCCGGAGGTGTAGTGGGTGTCATCGTAGCAGTCAATGGCCAGTCGTATGGTGATGAGTGACTCGCTTTTCTGTACCCCGTAACCGAGGTCATTCCAGTCCGATTCGGCGTTCCCGACAAGCACGCAGGGGAAGGTTACCGGATAGTGGTCCTCCTCCGCCCCGGCTTCAAGCTGTCCGTAGTCCTCGTCAATGTATGACAGTTCAGGCATCTTTTCGGCGATGCGTTCCATGATCGCGATAAAAATTTCTTCCATGTTGTTATAAGTTTAAAATATTTCTGATTTCATTCTCCATTTTACGGTCTATCTTTTCGGACAGTTCCCGGCTTTCCCCGATAAACTGGCGTTGCGGTATTTTTATCCGGAGCTTTTTCTTTTTGGTCAGCGCCAGCCTTTTCCATTTCAGCGCTTCCTGATTTTCCTGCGGTTCATTGTTTGCGGCAGAACCCTTCTTTTTGCCTTTTCTTTTGCCCGTGGCGGCTTTTTTAGCCTTGCCTGAAGCCTGGTAATACTTCGCCCATGCAAAACGCCGCATTTGGGGCGTAACAGTCGGATGAACTTCTCCTCCCCAGTTATTGACCGGCGCATAGACGAGTTCGTTTGCCACCCTCACTCGGTATTCTCCCGGCATGTATTTGACGGAGCTGAAGAGATGGTTCCTTCCGGAGAGCAGCGTCCCGTAGCTCCCTGCCGCATCGGTCCGTCCCGAGGACAGCCTTTTCGCTTTCGGCCACGGGTGTAATCCTCCGTTTACGAAACCTTCCCGGCGGAAGTTGTCCTGGAAATGGTCTTTTGCCATTCGTCCAGCGATAACCGGCATTTTCCGTTTCATTAGCCCATCCAGTTCTTTCCGTTTGGCTTTTATCAGTTTTGAATATTCTTTTATGTCCATGAATGACTGAATTAAAAAATAATTTTATACTTTTGCAGCAAGGCGTTTTTTATGTGCCTTTTTGCGTTATGGAAATACCTAAACAAGTGTCGGAATTAGCAAACAGTAGCGGTTACAACTCCGTTGTCTTATCAGCCAGTTCCCCTGAAGGAAGCATCTATTCCGTGGGCTGTGTTGACGGGGATGGTTTTGAGTTGCCTGTCGGTCTTCCCGCCTTTATTCTGTTCGACGGCCAGTCCTGCCGTCTGGTGGACGGTGAGGAGGGGCTGGCACTTTCTTCCCGTTTATTTGGTGATGAATAGTCCCATGATTTTGGGATTTACCAGTTTGTTGTCTATTCTTATCACTCCCACACGGCCCGCTTTCATGCTCTGTATGTAATTGCTTGCATCATCCTTTCCGGTTTGCGGGTCGAAGAACCTTGTCTTTCCTTCAGTCACCTCTGCGCAGAACACGTGTGCGGAGCCGCCTTTCCAGGCACAATATATCTCGTATATTCCATCCTCTCTGAATTTTTCCCTGAAGTATTCCTTCAGCCGGTTTGCATTCATTACTTGATATCCCTTTCTGACCTGCCATTTATAGGTATAGTCATAATCCGGCTTTGTTCCGTCCCGGTTCAGGAAACGTTCTTCCCATGTGATACCTTGTTTTGCCATTTCATTGTATGCGCTTTGTCTGATGTTGGGTTTTGCCTCGATGTCAAACCCCAACCTTCTGAGCATGTGTGTCACGGTGCAGGTCTGGCAATTCACGCGGTATCCTTCCTCTTTTCCGAATTTCGGGTTCTCCTTTCCCTTGTTCGCCTGTTCGTATGTCATCGGCTTGCCTTTGGTAACGCCGAGTGCCTTTTCTATCTTGAGATTGTTGCGGGCGATGTCGGTTTTTTCCTCCAGCGTCAGGTTGTCCGGCATTTCGGCTATCATTTCGTTGATGCGCCTGGTCAGTGCGTCCACGGCTTTTTTTGCTCCCGGATGCGCTTCAGTAATGTAGGGGTGTTTGTCTGAAAACAGTTTGCCGTCTTTTCCCGGATTGTTTTCCAGACCGTCATGTGCCTTGTTCTGCCCGTTTTCGTCCGGTACCGCTGTCGGCGCTTCATCCGTTGATGAGAGCGTGCACTTGCAGTTCCATCTGTCTCCGGGCCTGTGCTCGTTCCAGAACGGATCATCTATCGGACGTATGGTCCCCCAGAAAATCTGGTGGTCGGCTCCCGGCGTCACACTTGTGGACGGCATCCATTTGAGGTTCGGCAATACATCCTTTTCCCTTTCGAACTGTCTCCAGTCCGCGGCCTGGTGTGCCCGTATGACGGCCGTGTCGTATTCTGTACGCAGCCAATGGATCATCTGGTGGTCGGCTATGGGCATGGCTTCCTTCACCCACTGTTCAAACGGCTTTAAAACTTCCGTTTTTGTCCAGCAGCAGCGCTGCCATGTCGTTCTGTGCCCTGTGTACCTTGAAAGCTGCGAACACGGCGTTGTTCATTCGGATTTCACGGTAGAAGTCATAATCCGGATCATCGGTTTTCCGTGTCCCAAACCCCTTGTCGGTGGCTTTGTTCATCGTTTTCCACGTGGCCTCGAACAGGTTCTCCTCGATGTCGGTCATGGGATGGAAATCTTTGCTGTATATGTTCTTCAGGGCTTTCTTCAGTACCTCTTCATCGAACGAGAATAAAGTTTCCACCTGTTTGTCCTCCATTCTGTAGAGGTCGTTTATCACCATTCTAAAGCTGCCCCGTCTCTCCCCGGGGCTTTCCCGAAAAAACGTTTCAGCCAGTTGTATGCGTTTTTAAGGGCATTTTTCTTTTCTTTGGGTGTTCCTTTACCGTGCTTTTCCAGTTCCGGTTCTTCTTCCGGATCCGGTTCATCCTCTTCCGCCTTTTCGGTCTCTCGGGCCTTCGCTGCCTCGATTTCCGCCGCTTTCTCCTCCTGGCGTTTCTTCAGCTCGTCATAGTTTGCCGGTTTCTCGATCCCGAATTCCTCGTAGAGGTAGTCGTCACCTACCGGCAGGTTGAAGTTCGTACGCAGCTGTGTGAGGATGGACATCTTTTTCTCCGGTTCGATAAGCTTCTTTTCCGGATAGCAGAACTCCCCGCCTGTGGTGTCTATTCCGAGCATTGCGAATATGTCGGCCATGTCATAGTTGAGCACGTCGAGGATGTCCTGCCTGTCGGAGAGCGTCACTTTCTCCTCCACGTCCTTGTGTACGGTTCCCAGTGCCTGTGTGCCCTTGTCGGAGGCTTCGGTGGTGAGCGTGTTTCCGAGGAACAGCTTTGAGATTTCGTTGTTGCAGCGCTCGCAGAGCTTGTCGTAGAGGTCCGCGCTCCCTGTCTTGTTCGCGGCTTCCACGAGCTTGAGCACCGTATCCTCCGCGTGCACGAAAACCGACAGGCTTCCGGTGCTGTCCGCGTCGTCCAGCGCCCTCTGCCGTGCCTCGTCGTCATCCGTGGGATACGTGTACTCCCTGATGGGCGCTCCGAACACTTCCGCGAACTGTGCCCAGTCCGCCACGTCGTTACGTTTGTATATCACCCAGATGGCTGCTTTCACCAGCAGTCCGGGATCGTCGGGTGAACCGATGAACAACAGGTCGGGGTACTCGTCCCAGGACGTCCCGGTGGTGTCCGTCTGGTGCCGCAGTATGAGCCTGCGCACGGGATCGACGTGTTTGCGCGGTATCAGGTCGTAGTTCACCCATTCCCCCTTGCGGTAGAACTGCACGAGTGAGAACCCCCAGAATTTGGCGTCCAGGATGTCCCCTATGAACTTCCGGAACCATGGGGACCTGATCTGCTTGTTCACCTTCTCGTCCGGCTTCCCGTTCCTGCGGAATTCTATGGAAGATGCCAGTGCGGCATTCTTCCGTTTCTCTATGACACTTGTCAGGTGCGTGTCCATGAGTATGTCGCTGAACAGGTCGTACAGCCTGAAGCGTCTGGAGTAGTCCACATTCTCGAAAGCCCTTACCGCGAGCATGTAGTCCGCTATGTCTATACCGAACCTTCTGGGCTGTGTCAGTATGATGGTTGCGGGTCCTTTCTGCCCGGGCCTCGGCAGGTTCCCGCTTTGGGTTATCTTTCCGGCCCCTTTCTTTCTTTTGTTCATATTACCAATGGTTTACACGTTTACGGTTGCTTTTGATAAGGAAATTTGATTTTGCCGCCCTCGTCTCTTCGGACAGCAGGGGCAGGCCGTCCACCGATATCTCCTCGGCCGCCACGGCTTTCAGCCATTCGACCGCCCTTTCGTGGCGTTCCTTCCGCAGCGGTGACAGGTTCCTCGGGTTATGTATGCAGAAGATGTGGTACACGGCTATGTCGATGGCCATCATCAGGACAAGCTGGTTGCGTTTGTCACCGGTTGCCGTGAATATTTTGTCACAGTCGTAACGTCTGGAAAGGTAGCAGCGCATCTCGGCGACGGCGCGGTCCTCGCATATCTCCACGACGGCGTCGTCCTCCCTTGTCAGTGCGTCCAGAATCTCGCGGTGTATGCTCGCGTCGTAGTCTGAAAGTTCGATAAATTTGCTCATAATGATAGGTATTGAAGTTTACACTCTGTACTTGTTTTGTGACCGCGTGCTTTTCCTTGTGACAATGACGGGCTTTTCCGACTGTCTGGCCTTGCGGTCTATAATTCTGTTTCCCCCCTCCACGCAGTCGGGTCCGTCTGCCGGATAGGTCAGTTGCAGGTTGAACAGCTTGAACTGTTCCGCCATCCGTTTCATGTGCGGGTTGTCCTTTTCGGCCTCGTTGAGTACCAGGTTCCCCTCCCGGTTGAGCGGTTCCAGGTTCGCCTCGATACGTGTGGCCTTGTCGGTCTTCTTCTCCTCGTCCCCGGTGATGTACAGTGATATTTTCCTTTCCCTGCGTATCCGCCGCACGATGGGCTGGAATACCTGCTGGAAAAAAGGATCCTGTAATTTGTTGTTCTCCATGTAACAGTATACGGTGGTTTTCCCGCCCACGAACTCCAGCAGCTTGATGTACCACTCTACAAATTCCGCGTTCAGCCCCCTGTCCAGGAACGTTTTTATCAGATAAAGCCTTCCCGCGAGTTTCCCGAGCAGGCACACCGTTTTGGTGGAACTTTTTTTCGTCTTGTTCTCTCCCGGTGCGGGGTCCCCGTATATCACCAGGAACTTGAACTTGGAAAGTGCCGGCACTTTCCCGTAGGTGATTTCCGCGAACACGCCGCCGTCCACCACCGGGTTGTTGAAGAACTCTTTCTGTGCCGCCGCCGCGCTGACCAGTGAGAGGAAGAGGTCTATATCCTCCTCGGAGTTCTTTTCGGGCCATACGGACAGCCCGTCCTTTCCCCGGATGTTGATGATATCCACGTGCCCGATTCCTTTCGCCTTCAGTTCGGTTGCCTTTTCGATGGCCCTTTTGATGCAGCAGTCCGGCGCGATGATGTTCCCGTTGAACAGGATGCGGTAGTTTCCCGATACGGACATGGTCGGTATCAGCGCCTCCTCCAGCCATTTCCATTTGGTTTTGATCCGTTCCGGATTCCGGCACTCCTCGTCGGTGTCTATATCGTCCACCAGAATGAAGTCCGGCCGGAAGTTCTTGTTACGCGTACCGCGCGGTGACTGCCCGGCTCCGATGGCGCGGAAGGAGCATCCGGACATGCAGGTGAACTCCCCGGTTTCCCACGCTCCCGGTTTTTTTCTGCTGTCCGTAGTCCTGTATGATCCGCTGGTTCTCCTCGAAGTTCGCCATGAACGGCAGCAGTAGCCTTTCCGCATTGTCTGCCGAGTTGGAGATCAGCAGCACGTTGCGTATCTTTTTTGTCAGTGCCAGTTTGGATATCTCCATCATGGAGCGTGCGGATTTCGCCAGCTCGCGTGACCAGGCCCTTACCTCGTACCAGCGGTTGTTCCTCATCAGCCGCCCGGTGGCTTTTTTGTGGAAGGCGGCGGACTCGCAGGTGCAATACATGGCGAAGTAGTATTTGAACCACTCCTCGTCGTTCTTCTCCAGTCTTTCCCGCCTCTGCCTGATTTCCGTTTCCGTGTCCGTGGGGTTGATGTCCGAATGTTCGCGCACGGATGCCACCAGCTCGTTCCAGTTGTCCAGTGCGATCCTGTCCTGGGGTGTGAGTCTTTTCTTTGCCATGTCAGGATAATTTTGATTTGACAAACGCGTCCAGAAGCGGGGTGATCTCCTTCGCCTGCGTGGAATCGTAGGTCCGCACCCATTTGAGCAGGTCGGAGAACACGGAGATGATGTCCGCCAGCCCCACTTCTGTTTCCAGTTTCTTGATGGCGTTCGACAGTTTGGAAATGGTGTCCGCTTCCGCGGCGTTCGGGAACCGTTCCCCTTCCGGCTTTCCCATGATGGCGTTGTTGAGTTCCGCCAGCTGCCGGTACAGGTTCTTCAGCTGCTCCTCCCGTGTGATGGTTATGGAAGCCTTCAGCTGCTCCCAGTTTCCTTTGCCTATCCAGTTGTTCACAGTCACCCGTGAAACCCCCACACGCTCGGCTATTTCCGCCTGCGTGAGCGTTTCGCGGGTGTAGAGCGTTTTCGCCCATGCCTTTTTCTGCTCGTTTGTAAGTTCGGCCATATTACCTCCTTTTTTACGTGCAAAATTGATAAGGAAAAGGAGCGAAAAAAAAGCGCGCTCCGCATGATGACATTTTAAAGCGTCATGGCAATCCTTTAAAGTCTCCATGATGAAAACGCGGTTTGAAAAAAGGCTTTTAATCCCCCTAATTTCGCACCGTAAACTTTGCAGGGAAGGACCTGCCAAAACGATAGTGACATGAGTAGATTTTTCAATATGATACCCGGAACCGATGCCTGTTGCATCCTTCTTTACGGTGACATCGGTGAGTACGATGATAACGTGCGCAGCGGTGATATTGCCCGTGAACTTCTGGAAGCGGAAGCCCTGACCGGGAAGGTGGACGTGCGTATCAACAGCAACGGCGGCGAGGTTTATTCGGGCATCGCCATTTTCAATGCCTTGAAGAACAGCAAGGCCGACATTACCATCTACGTGGACGGCATCGCCGCCAGCATGGCCTCCGTCATCGCCCTTTGCGGCAAGCCCGTGCAGATGAGCCGTTATGCCCGTCTGATGCTTCACAGTGTCCAGGGCGGCTGTTACGGCAACAAGGATGAGATGAAGGACTGCATCCGTGAGATCGAGGCGCTTGAGGATACCCTTTGCGAGATGTATGCCACCCGTATGGGCAAGGACAAGGAGGAAATCCGCGCGATGTATTTTGACGGCAAGGATCACTGGCTGCGTGCCGACGAGGCGCTGGCGCTGGGGCTTATCGACGGTATTTATGACGCTGACCCGGTACCGGAGGACAGTACCCCCGAACAAGTATTTCAAATATTCAATAACCGGCTGCACAAGCCACAAAACGAGAATAGCATGAATTTAGACGAACTCAAGAGACGTCCGCGGTTCAAGAACTGTGCGACGGATGACGATTTCCTGCGTGAAATCGGACTGCTGGAAACGGAGGCTGGCAAAGTCCCGGCCCTTGATGCCGAGGTCACCCGCCTGAAGGGCGAACTGAAGGTGTTCCAGGACAAGGCGGATGCGGATGACGCTGCCGCGCGTAAGAAACTGCTTGATGATGCGGAACAGGACGGCCGTATCGATGCCGCCACCCGCCCCATCTATGAGAACCTTCTGGCAAAAGACCGGGAGAACGGGGAAAAGGCATTGGAGAAGCTTTCCCCCAAACGTAGTGTCATGACCGACCTTCGTGTGAATCCGACGGGTGAAAGCCCCTGGAACAAGCGCATGAGCGAGATTAAGGACAAGTTGAACCATAAATAAAAACATTTGCCATGGCAATAGTAGTAAGAAACACGAATTACAACGGCGAGGTACTGGAGAAAATACTGGTCCTGGCCACCACCGGGAATGACCTTGTAGAAAAAGGTCTGATCATGGTGATCCCCGGTGTGGAGAAAAAAATTCAGCCTGCCGCGTATCAAGACGGGCAAGATGCTCCAGAAGCGTAAGGAGAACCCGACTTTGGAAGACTCGAAAGGCAATTTCAATTACTCGGAGAAATCACTGGATCCGGAGGACTTCATGGCGTTCACGACTTTCAATCCCCGTGCCTTCGAGCATGTTTGGCGCAAGTGGCAGCCGAAGGGCAACCTCGTGTTTGCCGAACTTCCCCCCGAAGCGCAGAACACGCTTCTGGATGAACTTAGCAAGAGTGTGAAGTTCGAGCTGGGCTGGCATTACCTGAACGGCGAGTTCGGTTCGGACGACGACCACCTTTTCAACGGTATCCTGACCCAGGCGGCTAAAGATCCGGATGTGATCGTGGTTCCGGCTCCTTCCGATACTTCCATGATCGGCAAGTTGAAGGCTGTCCGCAAGGCTATTCCAAAAGCCCTGCGTGAGAATCCGAACCTGCGTATCCTGATGAGTATTGACGACTTCGACAAGTACGATGACGAGCTGACCGAACGCGAGTACAAGAACACGAGCGAGACGGACATCAACAAGAAGCGTTACAAGGGTATCACCATCGAGACGCTGAATTCCTGGCCTGATGGCCTTATCGTAGCCACGCTCTGCTCGATGAGCGCTGACGGCAACCTTTTTGCCGGTGTGAACCTCCAGGACGATGAGGAGGTGATCCAGATTGACAAGTGGATGAACTCCAGCGAGCTGTACTTCTTCAAGCTGCTTATGAAGGCCGACACGGAAATCGCCTTCGGCGAGGAGTTCGTGGTGCTTGACACCCGTGAGACTCCGGTGTTCAAGGTAGTGGAACGCAGCATTTCTGCCGATCCGGCCGCTCTTTCTTTCAAGGCCGCCGGTGAGAGCAAGGAGGTGAAGGTCACTGCCTCCGGTGATTACAGCGTGGTTTCCATTCCTGCCGGTTTCACGGCAGTCGGTACCGATGGCTCTCTGACGGTCACCGCCGGTGTGAACAGTAGCGGCAAGGCGGTATCCGGCACACTTGTACTGGGCCTGGACGCCGATCCGGAGAAGAAGGTGGAGATAGCACTGTCCCAGGCGGCCGTTGATGAAGAGGAAGGCGGTGAGTGATGGGAAAGCTGAAGTATCTTGTCATCCATTGCACGGCCACTCCTGAAGGGCGTGAGGTAAGCGGTGCGGAGATTCGCGCCTGGCATACGAACCCCGTCTCAAAGGGCGGCCGCGGCTGGAAGCAGGTCGGATATACCGACCTGTTCCATCTGAACGGCGGAGTGGAACGCCTGGTGAACAATAACGAGGACGCGAATGTGGACCCGTGGGAAGTGACCAACGGCGTGGCCGGTTACAATTCCGTGAGCCGCCATATCGTCTATGCCGGCGGGTGTGCAAAGGATGGTAAAACGCCTGCGGACACCCGTACCTCCTGGCAGAAAAAGGCGCTTGAGAAGTACGTGAAGGATTTCCATCGTCGTTTTCCCGATGTGAGAATCGTCGGTCACAATGAACTGGCGGCCAAAGCCTGCCCCAGTTTTGATGTACAGAGATGGCTTAAACAAATAGGTATAACTCAATAAATCAACAACAACATGAAAAGATTTCTTTTATTCTTTGTGCTGATACTCGGATTCGTGTCAGCAACTTTTGCCCAGACCGGTACAGTACCGGAAGTCGATTATAGCGCGATGATCACCACCTTTGCCGGTTTTGTCGGTGGCGTGGTGTTGCTCACGGAAGGGATCAAGGCTCTGTTTCCAAAAAATGCAGGGCTTGGCGACACAGATTGTCAGCTGGTGTGTGGGCATTGTGGCCGCCATGCTTTTATGGTGGCTGGATGCGGGCTTTGTCGCTGATGCCACGTGGTATATCGCGTTGTGTTACGGGTTCGGTGCGTCCCTTGTGTCCAATGGTGTTGCCGATACGGGATTTGTCCAGTGGCTCATCGGACTGTTTGCGGGTAAGGATGCCGGTAAATAGGCTTTGACCTGAAAGACCAGTGTGCGTATGGACTTCAGTGCTGTCATGAATCTGGTGCTGGGCGGTGGTCTGGTAGCCACGATAATAGCCATCATCACCCTGAAATCAACGGTCAGGGAAGCGAGGGCGAAAGCGGAGAAGGCTACCGCCGAAGCCGAGACGGTACGGATTGACAATACCGAACATGCCACCCGTATCCTGATCGAGAATATTGTAGAACCCTTAAAAGAGGAACTGAATGAAAACAGGAAAGCTTTGCAGGCGACCCGGCGTGAAATGGCACGCCTCCGGAAAGCCATTGATACTGCCAACAGTTGCAGGCATCATGATGATTGTCCTGTTCTTTACGGGATGCGCGAGTACTCGAAAGAGCAGGACGGAGGTGAACCGGAACAGCAGCCTGTCGTCAAGCGCCGACAACGTGTCAAACGTGAGGCGGGGGTTGTTGATGGCGGGGATTCCGAAATCGGCGGTGAGCCTGACGATCCCTCCGGACAGCCTCCGTAAACTTCCCTCCGGTTCGTCCTACCATTCCAGGAACGGGCAGGCGGGCCTGACGGTGAAGAGCGATGCGGCCGGCAATATCATAGCGGAGGCATCCTGCGACAGCCTCCAGCGGCTGGTACTGTGTTATGAGGAGGAACTGACCCGTATCCGTAATGAGACACATGAGGACTCATTCACAGTTGAAACGGAATTTGAACGTCGCTTTAGTCCCGTTAAAATAGCGCTGGCCGCTTTTATAACCGGATGTGTTGCCGGCATAGTATTAACTTTCAAAATCAAGAAACAATGAATAAGAATTTCATGTACGGCGTCGGTGCCGTGAAATACAAGGACTTTGTGGTGGGTTACATAGAGAAGAATTCGTTTGACATGGGCGGGCAGAAACCCGAATCCGCCAAAATCGAGGCGGAGCAGGTGCCGGGAACCCCGGTGCTTATCATTCCCCAGTCGAATGGCAGCATCGCCCCCACGTTCAACGTTATCCAGCTGAACTACGAAAACCTGCATAGCTTGCTGGGTGGTACCATGCACTACAAGGAAGAGGACTCGGAAAAGAAAACCCCGATTGGTTGGACGGCCCCGACGGCAGCCGTGTTGCTGACCGGTCCGTGGGAAATAGCCCTTGTTTCGGGGCAGAGCATCCTGATTCCCAATGGCACGCTACTTTCCAATCTCGGCGGCAAGCTGACCCTGACAGAAACGGCGAAAATCGAATGCACGCTGGAAGTGGCCATGCCGGAAGACGGCTCCCAGCCCCATGGCGTATTCAATACGGATTCTATCCCGGAAGAGTGGAAACAGTATAAACTGCCTCCTGCTGAATCTGCCGCTGCTGCTTCCACTAACCTGGCCGAGGAGTAGCGTATGGACGAAGCTGTCATCAAGCAGATCCAGCGTGAGGGTGCGGACGCGCTGCTGGATATCGGTGTGAGCGTCCCGCTGAAAGCGTTTCATATCCCTTTCAGGAAATCCCCGCTGGAGCTGCGCGTGACCATGAGGCGGCCTTATATGTCCGGTCAGATTCTTTTTGCCCGGACATATTTGTCGATGGGGATCACCAGTGAGGAGATGTGGGGGTTCAGCAAGGAGGAGGAAATGCAGTTTCTGGCCTCTCACGGCAAGGCGGTGAGCCGTATGGTGGCCTATACCCTTTGTCGTGGCCCTTTCAGCCGCCGCGTGCTTTTGCGCCCGGTGGCATGGCTCATAAGGAACTTCATGGAACAGCGTTATCTGGTGGGTGCGATCAAGCGTTTTGTCAGCCTGATGGGTACCGACCCTTTTATACCTATTATCAGATCAGCCGAGCGGACGAATCCGATGAGCTTGAGACTGAGCCAAAGAAAGAAGGGGAGTTAAAGAGCCGTTATGAAGGCTCCCATAGCCCTTTCGGTTTTGTGTGGCAGATTGCCAGTGCCACCGGCTGGAGCGTGGACTATATACTGAACAAGGTGAATTACCAGACCCTGATCATGATGCTTAGTGACGCTCCCCGGTATGTCCGTGACAAGTCCGGATCTTCCGGTCCTGCGGATGAGCGGAGCGCCGAGGATGAAGCGGATGGAATAGTAGGATTTTTCAAAGCAAGCTAAAATAGATGAAACCGGTACAAATAGAATTCCTTATGGTGGACCATTTGAGCGCCCGTCTTGACAAGGCCGTGGGCAAGATCGAGCGGATGTCCCAGCAGGCATCGTCCGCCAACAGACAGATCCGGGAACTTGACAGGAGCGGTTCCCTGTTGAACAACACCGTCGGCAAGCTGGCGGCCGCCTTTACTATCAAGGAGCTGGTGTCGAACATCACCAAGGTACGCGGCGAGTTCCAGCAGCTGGAGGTGTCGTTTCAGACCATGCTCGGCAGTGCGGAGAAGGCCGACACCCTGATGCAGCAGTTGGTACATACGGCCGCGACCACTCCTTTCGGCCTGGAGGATGTCGCGCAGGGTGCCAAGCAGCTTCTTGCCTACGGGTTTGGAGCGGAGAAAGTGAACGAGACGCTGATCCGCTTGGGTGACATCGCTGCCGGACTTTCCATCCCTTTGAACGATCTGGTCTATCTTTACGGCACCACCATGTCCCAGGGACGGCTTTATACACAGGACCTGAACCAGTTCACCGGCCGGGGCATCCCTATGATCGCCGAACTGGCCAAGCAGTTCGGCGTGGCTGAAAGCAAGGTGAAGGAGCTTGTGGAGGAAGGCAAGGTCGGTTTTCCCGAAGTGCAGAAGGTCATAGAGAGCCTGACGGACGAGGGCGGAAAATTCAGTGGTCTGATGGAGGCACAATCCAAAACGATAACCGGACAGATCTCCAATATAGAGGATGCCGTTTCAATGATGTTCAATGAAATCGGGCAACAGTCGGAAGGTGTCATCAACACCACGCTTTCCGGTGTTTCCTACATGGTGGAGCATTACGAACGTTTCGGCCGTATCCTGCTCGGGCTTGTCGGTACGTATGGTGTGTACCGGACCGCCGTCATGACAGTCACGGCCGTGAAAGGCTGGGCGGTGGCTGCGGAGGCGTTGCATTACAACTGGCTCCTGCTGGTTGAGAAAGCGCAGAAAATGCTCAACCGGACCATGCTTTCCAATCCCTATGTGCTGGTTGCGACCCTGCTTGCCGGTGTTGCCGTGGCACTGATCTCCATGAAGACGGAAACCGAACGTTTGCAGGAATCCGAGGAAAGGTATCAGCAGCAGAAGCAGAAAACCATAGAGGCCGAGGAAGAGCACAGGCGCAAAATAGAGGAACTGTGTTCCATTGCCGGGGATGAAGCCGTGTCCACGGATGCCCGGCGTGAGGCGCTAAACAAGCTGGAACAGAAATATCCGGATATATTCTCCAAATACGACACCGAGTATGAGAAACTGAAGAATATCAAGAAAATCAAGGAAGAGATAGCCCGATTGGAAGCCGGTGAGTCCATATCCAATCCCGCCAATGAATTGAAACGTGTGGATGACAGGATAAAAGAACTTGAAGGCAAGACCCGGTTGGCAACCGAATATTACCAGGACAGCTACGGGCGGCAAAGAGCCCGATATGTCCGGAAATCCGCACGTTCAAGGGATGAGGAGGCAGAGCTTCAGAATCTGTACGGAAAACGCAAGAGCCTGAACGGACAAATCCGCAAGGACGAGGTAAATGCCTATTTCGAAAACCTGACCGGTGTGAGTAACGAGACCCTTGCACAGCAGATAAAGCAGCGTAGAACCCTGCTTGCCCGGATGTCTGTCCAGGAGAAGGAATACGGAAAGATTACGCAGGGTGACGAAAATCTTACCGGAACTTATTCCCGTGACGAACTGAAGTATCAGCTGAACAAACTGGTTTCGGAACAAAACCGGCGTAACCTGCCCACGGATTCAAGCACTGACTGGGTGGCTGCGGCAAAAGAGAAATACCAGGATGCGCTCAAGGCTTATAACGCCTTTCTTCAGGAAACGTCCAACAGCCTTTCCCGTGAGGAGTTTGAGAAGAAGGCGAAAGAACTGAAGGATGCCGTCGATACCGCCAAAAAGGAGTACGACAAGGTCAAGCCCGGTGAGGATAAGGATTCCGAGGCCGAACGGAAGAAGGCGGACAAGGCGGAGAAAGAAGCCCAACGCCGCAAACAGGTTTCTGAAAAGCTGGGCCAGGAACTCGCCGGGCTGCAAAGGAAGAATGACGAGGCGGAGATTGAGATGATGACCGAGGGGCTGGAGAAGAAGCTGCGCCAGATAGACAATGAATACCAGGCACGCAAGGATGAAATAGCCAGGCAGGAAGCCGGTTGGAAACGTGACAACGCGAAAGCGGGGCAGTCCGGTTCGCTGTCGGAAGATCAGCAGTCCGAAATAGACAAGGCCCGTGAGCTGAACGAGTCCGGCCGACAGAAGAAAATAGCGGAAGCTTATCGGGAAGAGTTCGGAGTGATGCAGGAATATTTGCAGGCCTACGGCACCTTCCAGCAGCAGAAACTCGCCATCGCGACCGAATATGCGGAAAAGATACAAAAGACGACGTCCGGCAGCGAGAAGCTCTCTCTCGGTGTTGAACGTGACAGCAAACTTGCCGGCATCAAAGTGCAGGAACTGAAAGCCCGTATTGACTGGGGTACTGTCTTCGGTGAATTCGGCGGGATGTTTTCCGATATGATAAAGCCTGTATTGGCGGATGCCAGAAAATACATGCTCACTGACGAGTTCCGAAATGCCGACCATGCCAGCCAGGACGCGCTTGTCTCTGCCGTCCAGCAGATGGAGAGGGCTTTGGGCGGTTCCGGCAAGGTCAGTTTCAAGAAACTGGGTGCCGAGGTTACTGCCTACCAGAAAGCCCTTTCAGACCTGAAGGAGGCACAGGCGGTGTATGCGGACACCTATACGGCACTCATTGCCGCCCAGAAATCATACATTGAGGCGCAACAGTCCGGAACCGAACAGGAGAAGGAGTCCGCCCGGCAAGCCCTGGAAACGGCGCAGGCTAATGCCGATGCCGCGAGTGAGAATATAAACGCCTTGCAGGAAACGGCTGACAGTGCCCGGCAGTCCCTCTCGAATACTGCCTCCGGTCTGAAGACCAGTATGGAGAATGTGAGGGACGGATTGCAGCAGATTGCCTCCGGCAGTATCAGCGGGGCGTATAATGGCCTGATCACACTCGGCAAAGGTGCCAAGGAAGTGGACGGCAAACTGGGCGAGGCTTTCGGAAAGGTTTCCGAAACACTTGAGGATGTGCCTGTTGTCGGCTGGATTGTAAGTATTATAGACCTTTTCAAAGATGGTTTGAGTGTGGTCATCGGTGGCCTGCTCGACGCGGTGTTCAATGCCGTGAGCGGTATTCTTGACGATGTGCTTTCCGGTGATCTTTTTGTGACTATCGGAAAATCGCTGCTTTCCGGTGTGGGCAAGATATTCGACGCATTGACCTGGGGCGGATTTTCCTCCTGGACGACTTCAAGCAATGCCAAAGAGGTCCAGGAAACCATCGACCGGCTGACCGAGCGCAACGAGACCTTGCAGACGGCTATCGAGGACCTGACGGAGGAGATCAAGGCGAGCAAGGGTACAAAGTCCGTGGCCGCCTACCGGGATGCCTACAGGCTCCAGCAGGAGACGAACTCGAACTATCTGGACATGGCCATGTCGCAGGCCGGCTATCACGGTTCGCATCACAGCTGGAATTATTACTGGGGCGGTTTCTCACAGGAACAGATTGACCGTTTGAGCGGTCAGATCGGGCGTAGCTGGAACGGTGACATCTGGAACCTAAGTCCGGAGGAGATGAAGAAGTTGCGCAGTAACGTGGACATGTGGACGCAGATCCAGGATACCGGCAAGGGCGGATATGGAGGTCGTCTGACCGAGAAGCTGGATGACTATATCGACCAGGCGGGCAAGCTGGAGGAACTGACCGACCAGCTGTATGAAGGTCTCACCGGTATTTCCTTCGACAGCATGTACAGCAGTTTCGTGGATAACCTGATGGATATGAAGTATGATGCCGCAGCCGCGGCGGAGGACATATCCGAGTATTTCATGCGTGCGATGCTGTCAAACAAGATCGGTGAGCTGTATTCCGACAAGCTGAAAGGCTGGTGGGAGAAATTCGGCAAGGCGATGGAAGACAATGACCTTACAGAAGCCGAGCGTAAGGCCCTCCAGGACGAGTACATGAAGTATGTCGAGGAAGCCATCGCTCTTCGTGACAATCTTGCCGCGGCCACCGGGTACGATAACTCGGGCGGTACGAGCCAGAGCGCCAAAACCGGCGGTTTTTCAGCCATGACACAGGACCAGGGTACAAAACTGGACGGCATGTTCACCAGCGGGTTGCAACACTGGTCGAGCATCGATGAGAAGATGGAGAGCGTCATCGACAAGATGAACACCGCCGAGGGGCATCTTGCCCGTATCGAGGAGAACACCGGCACGAGCGCGTCGCACCTTGGCAAAATAGAGGAAGAGATTCGTAAAATCAATCGTGACGGAGTAAAATGCAAATGATATGGAAAAGATCTTAGGCGGTCTGGTACTTGTCAACGGTACCGACATCTGGAGTACATACGGGGTGTTCCTCGTTGAGGACAAGCGCGGCGGGATGGATAACCTGACCGCCATCCTGACCCCGAGCAAGACGAAAACGGACACGGCTGTGAATATCCGGGAGGAGGACGGGGAGAAATATTCCTCCGTGCTGACGCCCAGGAACGAGGCCCGTGACGTGACGCTTCATTTCGCCCTGTTTGGCAAAACGCAGGCCGGCTGGCTGAAGAAGTATTTCGAGTTCATCAATTTCCTGAAGAAAGGCCGTGACGGGTGGCTTGAGATTTCCTTTCCCCAACTTGCCCTGACTCTCCGTGTGAAATATACGGATTGCAGCAAGTTCCAGCCTCTGACCTATCTCTGGAAGGAAGGCGTGCACGCCGGCAAGTTCAAGGTGAAGTTCCGGGAACCTGTCCCGGTCATATAAATGTGATTCAAACCCTATTCAAACGACGTTTAAACAAGATACAGACATGCTGACCATCTATGACAGCAACGGCAACAGACGGACCGATATCGAGGCGGGCGACAGCTCCACCCAGGTGAAGGAGGTGCAGGGTGACAATGTCCTGACACTCTCTTTCACGCATTACGAATATATCGCCCTGGACGTGAATGACCGGGTGGACTTTGAGGGTGAGCGCTACTGGCTGACCGAACGGTACATCCCGAAGCAGAAGAGCGGCCAGGAGTGGGTATATGATTTGAAGTTTTACGGTATCGAGAGCCTGGTGAGACGTTTTCTTGTGCTGGAGACCACCGACGGGAACACCGAGCCTGTGTTCACGCTGACAGCGACTCCGCGTGAACACGTGGCCATGATCGTGAAGTGTATCAATGACGGAATGAACCACACCACCGACTGGAAAGTGGGGCGGGTGGACGGTACGGACCTTATCGTCATCGATTACGAGGGGAAGTACTGCAACGAAGCCCTGAAAGAGATAGCCGAAGCGGTCGGCGGGCAGGCTGAATGGTGGGTGGAAGGCCAGACCGTGAACGTGTGCCGGTGTGAGCATGGCGAGGAAATAACGCTGGGCTACGGGAAGGGACTGACCGGAATCGAACGCGACACGACGGGTACCGACAATTTTTATACCCGGTTGTTCCCGGTAGGCAGCACGCGGAACATAGATCCGTCAAAATACGGGCATAGCCGCCTGATGCTTCCGGGGGGCAGGCAATATGTCGAGATACATACGGAGGAGTACGGCATCTATGACCGTTACGAGCAAGACGCCTTCAGCGGCATTTATCCCCGCAGGATCGGGGCTGTCAGCAGTGTGCGCAGCGAAGATGTGAAAGATGACGACGGCAACCCTTTCACGGTCTATTATTTCAGGGACGACAGCCTGAATTTCGATCCGAACGATTACGAGCTGCCCGACGAGACCAAACGTGTATCGTTCCAGGACGGTGACCTTTCCGGACTGGGGCAGGGTGAGGACCACTATTTCGAGGTGAATTTCAACAGTGCCACCCGTGAGTTCGAGATTATTACGATATGGCCCTATGATGATGACACGCAACTCCCCGGCGGCAAACTTATTCCGAAATCCGGTGACCGTTATATTCTCTGGAATATCCGTATGCCGGACGAATATTACCCGCTTGCCGAGGAGGAGTTTCTTACGGCGGTGGAACAGTTCAATACCGAATGCTGGCAGGATCTTGCCGTTTACAAGGCCCCGACCGACCATGTGTGGATTGAGGAGAACGGTGTTTCCCTGTCCGTAGGCCGCCGTGTGAGACTTGAAAGCGAGGAGTATTTCCCCGAAACCGGTTATCGCAGCAGCCGCATCACGAAAATTACCCGGAAGGTGAACCAACCCGGGGAGATGGACATCGAGATCAGCGATGCCCTGCATAGTGGTGCGTTTGAACGGGTGAATGACAGTATCGGGGAACTGAAAAACTATACGAAGTCAAAGGCGGAGGGTGCCGCGCTTCCTGACATTATCCGTAGCTGGGACAAGACACTGCCTACGGACAACAATCTTTTTTCCGCGCGGAGAAGTCAGGCGGAACACATCAGCAAAAAAAAGGAATGACCGTGCAAAGGGGAAGATCACCTTCGAAGCGGGAGCCTCTTTCGGACAGGAGGATAATGCGGGTATTGATGACAAGGGCAATGCCGAGTTGCTGACCCTTGTCGTGCGTGAGTTCCTTCGCAGCCCGAAATTCGTGGACGGTCTTTTCGGTGAGGGGTGGCGGCTGTGGATGGAGGACGCTTTGTCCCATCTTACCATCGACAAGCTGACGGTACGCCAGGTCATGGTAGTATTGGAGCTGCTTATCGAGAAGGTACGCAGCGTTGGCGGCCAGCTGTGCGTCAGCGCCGCCAACGGGAAAATAAAGACCGCCGTACTTGAGGACGGTTACTGGAGGATCACTTTCGAGCAGGACAACAGTTTCCAGGCCCATGACCTGATGCGCTGCGCCACGTTCAGCGGCGGGAACCTGAAAGGGTACTGGGTGGAGGTGGCCGGCGTGGAGGGTGACTCCATTCTCGTAAGTGAGGATGAATTTTCAGGTTCCCTTCCGGAGGCCGGTGACGAGTGCGTGCTGATGGGCAACACGGAGAACCCGCTGCGTCAGAACCTGATCCTGATCTCCGCCACCGAGGACGGTCAGCCCCGCGTGGACGTGATGGACGGGGTGAAGGCGAAGAACTTCACCGGCTGCCTTCGTGCGCGCCTGGGCAACCTGGACGGCATCAGCGATGACTGGTTCCCGGCTGACAACCAGCCGCACGGCAACGGCCTTTACAGCGACAACGCCTACCTGCGCGGGACTTTCCTTCTGGTGACCGGTGAGGACATCAAGACCAAGTTCGAGATCGTGGAGGGGCGCATCACCAGCGCGGTGACCGCCCTAAGGAACGACTTCGCCACGGAGAAGGGCTACCTGAACAACCCCGCCTTCGATGACGGGCTGGAGAAATGGAACACGGAGAACGAGACGGTGTTCTTCCTGGCAGGTAACAAATGGATCTGGGCGAACAACAACGTACTGACCAGAAAGGGCGACGGGGCGAGCGTGACGGTGGATGACGGGCGGACGGTGGTGCACATCCGTAACAAGTACATCCTCCAGAAACGGGCGAATTTGAAAAGCATCCCCTCCATGCCTGTGAACGGTGACGGGAGAAGGAGGCCGTGCCGGTGTACCTTTCCTTCTTCTACCGCTGCGCAACCAAAGGGACTCTAAGAGTCCAGTTCCTGGACGTTGACAAGACGGGTTTCGCGAACTTCAACAGCCTGGAGGTGGAGGAGGAACTGTCTGCAACTGATGGTTACGTGCAGTACACCTGTAGCGGCCTCTGGAACGGTACCGGTGATTTCAAACTGTCCTTTACCGGTGACATCTACCTGTATATGCTCGTGCTGTCCACTGACAAGGTGGAGAGCCTTGCACACCGCTACCGGACGCTTTTCGAGCAGTCGGAGCGTCTGGTGAAGATAACGGCCGCCGTCTTTGACCGTGACGAGAATATGCTGGAAGAGACGGGGCTTGTGGTGAAGCCTGAAGGCGCGGGCATCTACGCCCAGGACGCGGACGGGAAACTGGCGCTTATCGGCGTGAGTGTGGACGGGACGGACGCTGACGGCAACAAGATCAGCGTGGTGAAGCTGACCGGTGACCGCGTCAAGCTGGAGGGCCTCGTGACGGCCAACGATAATTTCAAGATCCTGGAGGACGGGAGCATCGAGGCGAACGCGGGCACGTTCTCCGGGCATATCCGCACGAACTTCCACCTTGTGGAGTCGAGCGACGCCGTCCTGACCTCCTGCTCGGGCCGCGGCGAGGCCGGCTACCTGATCGGCCGCGAGCTGAGCCTGAAGGTGGACATGGCCGGTTCGTCGAACGGTGCGGACATCATCCTTCCGAACGACGTGCGTTATATCGGCTCGCGCGTAACCCTTTACAACGGCTGCCACCCTCCCTATACGCGTACGGTGGGCTCTATCCGCTACAGCTCCGTCCGTGTGGACGACGGCACGCTGCTCCGCGGTTCCAACGTGAACCTTAGCAGTGATTCGCTGCTTTCCTATTCCGACCCCTACAGGATCGACTGGATCAGCGGGATCATCGAGCTGGTCGGTACCCCCGAGCTGAACGGGAGAATCCTTGCGGACCTGGTTTCGTGGCGGGGAGCGTCGGCCGGTCCCCCCGCTTCCCCCTCGAGCGGATGGCTTTACTACGACACGAAAAGGAACCGCAACTACCTTTACTGGTACGGCGCGTGGGTGGAGTTCCCCGTTTACGGCGGCGCTTCCGATGATCTCCGCATCACGTGGAAGGGAGAGCTTTCTTCCTCTCCGGAGAACCCGGAGAGGAACTGGCTGTACGTCACCTCCGTGAACCGCTTCCTCCTGCTCTACACGGGCGAGGATTGGGAGGAGCCCGCCATCATTAACAGCCTGAACAAGTGCGGCTGGTGCATCCTTGGCTTCAGCGCGCTTTCATACCATTATTACAATGACTGACAACAATAAAAAAGGAGGAATAACTTATGGCACTTACAGAATCGGAGAAAACGGAACTTAAGAACGACATCCTGAACGCTATCAAGGCCGAGAGCCAGAGCGTTGATGAACTTGTGGAGGTCAGCTCCCTTGACAATATCAAAAGTCTCCCCGCCCTTCGCGGCAGTGAGCTGGTGAGTGCTCCGCTCACCCTTTTGCGTAAACCGGCCGATGATGCCGCTGCCACGGCGAATGCGTCTGCCACGAAAGCGGATAATGCTGCGGCTTTGGCGAATAAAGCTGCGGGTATGGCGTCTGATGCGGCCGGTACCGCCAATCAGGCTGCTGAAACTGCAAATTCCGCCGCGGCAGCGGCATCCGCGGCTGCGAAACAGGCGGAGGATTCCGCCGCCGGTGTGAACGACGGTTTGGTCGGTGGCATGACGGCCGTCCCTGATGAGGAGAACGACACGGTGAAACTCACCCTGCTGGGAAGACCGGGACGGAGATTGCCTCCGTTGATATTCCCGGTGGTACGGGCGGTGGCGGTAACACGTATAATGTGACGGCGGAAGTCCCTTTGGAGAGCGGTTATTATGTCCTTTCCTCCGCGATCGGTGCCGTGGATGAGAAATACCGTTACAAGGGCCGTTGCATCACCTATGAAGTCTCGCAGGGCAAATGGGAGACCAAACAGTTCGTGGGGACAAGTCTGTCGAGCTGGGAGCAGGAGGCGAGCTGGGAGGACTTCGGCGGTGCCGGAACGATGAAGAGCCTGACGGTGAACGGCGAGAAGAAAGTTCCCGACAGCGAGGGCAACGTGGATCTGACCATCGACAAGCTGGAAGTGGACGAGAGCCTGGATGCCGACAGTACCAATCCCGTCCAGAACAAGACCGTCGCCGCCAAATTCCAGGAGGTGGAAGCCGGTACCGTGTTCGGCATGAGCGCGGAAGTGAGCGACGACGAGAGCAGTGTCCGCCTTGCGCTGACCAACAAGAGCGGGGCGGAGATCGCGAGCGTTGACATCCCGGCCGGCAGCGGTGGCGGCGGTGAGTCCTCCACCACCAAGATCGTGCTGCTTGCCGAGACCGACAAGAAAACCGTGAAGGAAGGCGGAGCGATGAAACTTACCTATACCTATGACCACCAGGTTGCCGGCGGTGATGACAAGGGTAGCAGTACCGGACAGAAAGCGACCGTCACCATCCAGGTGAAGCGCGGGACGACCACCACTTATTCCTCCTCGCTGAAGGAAGTGAGCAAGGGTACCTATACCCTTGACCTGACCAAATACCTGCTGGTGGGCACGAGCGATATCTACGTCATTGCCGAGACTACCGATCCCACCACGGGCAAGGCGCAGAAGAAGCAGGCGTACGTGAGCGTGAAGAGCGTCACCCTGTCCCTTTCCTGCGGTTACAACCTGGCGGCCACCATCCAGAACGGCGGTTACGGTACCTATGATTCCGCGAGTATACCCTACGCCGTGAGCGGTACCGGCACGAAAACCGTCAGCCTGTACGTGGACGGTGTACAGCAGAACGCGCATACGGTCACCCGCAGCGGCACGACGAACGGCAGTTTCGAGGTTTCCATGACCGGCCTGTCCGTGGGGCGGCATACCGCCCAGCTGGTGGCCGAGATGGAAACTGACGACCTCACGCTGAAAAGCGAGAGCATCCATATCGACCTGCTGAAGGCCGGAACCGGCGCGCCCTTCATCGGTTTGAAGCTCATTCATGCCGACGGGCATGTCCTCGGACGGGACGAGCATCTGGAGCCGGTCCTTGAAGCCGGCCGCTACGAGAAGCTCACTTTCGACTGGGTGGCCTATGATCCCGACCGTGTGCCCGCTGAAGTGGAGTTCTGGAAAAACGGCGTCAAGAGCAGTACCGTGAGCGCTCCCCGCAGCATGATGACCTACAGTAACCGGTTTACCGAGGAAGGCACGCAGACGCTTGTCCTGAAAGCCGGTCCGACCGGGTACACTTTGCGCATCGACGTGGGTGAGAGCGGTATCGATATCAGCGAGGCCACCTACGGCCTGGCGGTCAAGCTTGACGCGGCGGGCCGCAGCAACGGGGAGAGTAACCCCGGAACATGGGAGTCGAACGGCGTGGAGACCACGTTCGAGGGTTTTGACTGGAGCAGCAACGGCTGGACGGGTGAGGCGCTGAAGCTGACCAACGGTGCGAAAGCCGTCATCGGCTACCGGCCCTTTGCCACCGATGTGAAAAGTACGGGGCTGACCATTGAACTGACCCTCCGGGTAAGCAATCCCACTGACAGCGATACCGCAGTTGTGGACTGTCTCGACAGTGGCAAGGGGCTTTATATCACCCCTTCGGAAGCGAGTTTCAAGACCGGTGAGAAAGTGTCCTATACCAACGAGGACGACGAGCTGGTGGAGCGTGAGATCAAGCTGGGCACGAATTATGTGGAAGACCGGTGGATCAAGGTGGCCCTCATGGTGGGTACCCGCAATGAGAGCCGTCTGATGGAGCTTTATGTGGACGGCAACCGTACCGGTGCCGACATCTACGACAACGCCTTCAGCTTCCGCCAGGACAATCCGAAATATATCACCATTGACAGCGCCGGGGCGGACGTGGAGGTAAAGAGCGTGCGTATCTATACCCGCCGGTTGAGTGACGACGAGGAACTGGAGAACCGGATGGTGGACAGTGCGGACGGTGAGGAGATGATCGCGCTGTATGAGGAGAACGATATCCTGGGTGATACCGACACTGTGGATATGGACAAGCTGCGTGCCAAGGGCAAGGGGGTGCTGCGTATCGTGCGCCAGAACAAGCTCGATGACGTGTATGCCGAGAACAACAAGAAGACGGACTTTTCGGCGGATATCTTCTATTACTCCCCTTTCGGATCCGAATACGACTTCGTGCTTCGTGACTGTTATATCCGTATTCAGGGTACCAGTTCCACGAAATATCCGAGCAAGAACATCCGTATCTATATCAGCAAGGGCGGCACGAACCTTAGCTTCACCGTTGGCGGCAAGGAGCAGGCGGAAAAGAAATATCCCGTCCGTCCCGGTGGCATCGCCATGAACCTGATCTGTCTGAAGAGTGATTATTCCGACTCGTCCATGTCGCTGAACACAGGCGGTGCCAAACTGTTCAACGACGTGCTGAAGGAGATGGGGCTTCTCACCCCTCCGCAGCGTTACCAGTACGAGACGGGCGGCAGCGATTTGAACGCGGTCACCGTGCGTACCGCTATCGACGGTGTGCCTATCGACATGTTTGTGGCGGCTGCGGAGGACGGCGAGAACAACTATGTGGGGCAATACAACTTCAACAACGAGAAAAGCAAGAGCGGCGACCTGTTCGGCCTTAGTGGCGTGGAGGGTTACGATCCTGCCTGTCCCCTCACTCTGGAAATGCTGAACAATACCGAGGCCATGTGCCTTTTCAAGACCACAAGTGACGCTCATCTGGAGGAGGTGTTTGATGCCGGTGCCGAGACCAACGTTCCGGATGATGTGAAATGGGCGGGCCTTGACGAGTCGCAGCGTACGGCCGTGAAACGGCTGTACGCATGGATACGCTCGTGTGTTCCGGACGGTGCGACGAGCGCCGACCTCTCCACTTTTAAGAGCGAGAAGTTCAGGGACGAGATAAGTGACTATTTCGACAAGGCTTTCCTGCTGACGTATTACCTCTGGACGGACTATTTCCTTGCCGTTGACCAGCGTGCGAAGAACATGATGCTGCGCACGTGGGACGGCCTGATATGGTACATCACCTACTACGACGGTGATACCCAGATGGGAAAACGTAACGACTGTTTCCTGGTGTATGACTACACCACCGACCGCGACACTTATGACGCCGAGGCCGGGAAATATGCCTTTGAAGGCCGTGACAGCTGGCTTTGGAACCTCGTTCTGGCCAACCTGGACGCTGACCTGAAGACACAGGCGCAGGCTCTTCGCGGTGTACTTACCACCAGCCGTGTCCTGGACATGCTGAACGTGGAGCAGGCGGGCAACTGGTGCGACCGTGCCTATAACAAGAGCGGCGAGCTGAAGTACATCCTACCCGCCACGCAGGAGATGTACGGCAAGGTGTGGCCGTTCATCTACGCCCTTCAGGGCAGTAACCGTGCGCACCGTGAATATTTCGTGCGTAATCGTTTCGCCCTTCTGGATGCTAAGTACGGCACGAGCAATTTCACCAGTGACAACATCGACCTCTATCTGGCACGTACGGCTGCTGACACCCCCGACGTGCTGAAGATTACGGCCAACGAGGTTTATGCTTTCGGCTACGGTACGAACAACAGCCCGAATATAGGGAATACCGGCATCATCAAGAAAGATGCGGCTGCGAGCCTTTCCATCACCGGTGCCTATACGGTGAACGATCCCTTGAGGGTTTATGGCGCGAGCCGTATGAAGGTGCTGGATATGAGCGGGGCCGCCGACCACCTGAAAAACGCTTTCGACCTGGGCAAATGTACCGTGCTGCGCGAACTGAACCTTCAAAGTTCCGGCAACGGCAGTACCGGCTGGTGGTTGAACATCGGCAACTGCAAGCAGCTACGTAAACTCAACCTTCGTAACCAGGCACAGGCGAAAACCGGGGGAAGTACCAGTACCGAGCTGGATTTGAGTGCGCAGACCAAGCTGGAAGAACTTGAGGCCCGCGGTACGCAGGTGCAGAGCGTGGTGCTAGCCAAGGGTTCTCCCGTGACGCTGCTCCACCTTCCCGGTACACTGACCAGCCTCCGTCTGGAATATCTGGGCAGACTGACCACCGGCGGGCTGACATTGGAAAGCTACAGCAAGGTGAAGACCTTCATCTTTGACAGTTGTCCAGGTATTGACTGGGAAACCCTGCTGGGCCGTTGCACGGGTGTGGAACGTATCAGAGTAACCGGTATTGACCGCGAGGATGACGGTACGTGGCTGGATAAGTTTGTCGGGATGGGCGGTGTGGATTCCGATGGCAACACTACGGACACGTGCGCCTTGGTGGGTACGGTACAGCTCACGCGCTACATTGATGACGATACGTACAGCGCTCTGAAGGCGCACTTCCCGGAACTGAATATCCGGCAGCCGGAATACACGATGATCGAGTTCGACGACGAGGTATCGGATGACGCGAACGTGAGCAACCTTGACAACGGTACCGGCTACAAGTATGACAACGCGTATGAGGTGAGCGGTCATATTTCCGCCATCCTGAAGCAGCGTCACCGTGTACTTGCTAAAGTGACTAAAAAAGCGACGACGCGGGGTGTGAACATGGCGAACGTTGATACCACGGTGAACAACCTGGACGGTGAGATGACCTACTACCCGCTGGACGACACGGACAGCAACAAGTACGCCGACGGCACGGCTGCCAGACTGGACGGCACTGAAGGTGACTGGATGATGTACGAGCCCTTCTTCTGGAGCAAGGGTATCAATGATTACCTGAACGGCAAGCATTACTCCTGTTACAGCAGTAACGGTTCGGATAACATGCCTTCCGTTCCGGATGCTGACGTCCTTACGCTTGACGACATTAAGGGCACGAGTGGCGGTTATCTTTCCGGTCGTAAGATCATGAGCGGAAAGGATACGCTTTCGAACAGCTACAGTACTGACAGTACGTATTCGGTATGCAAGGTGAACGTGGACGGTTACAAGCGTGTGCGTTTCCCGAGCGTTCCCGGTACAAGCCTTGTCGGAAGCATTTTCACAGACGATTCCGGCACGGTCATCAGTTCAATCGTCGTCCCTACCTTGAGCAACAAGTTCGAGGCCGGTATGTACCTGATTGCCGATGTTCCGGAGGGTGCCACTGCTCTTCACTTCTCCATTCTGAACACGGCAGAGTTCGATAAGGTTGTCCTTTCTAACAGTGACAGGATCGAGGATATGGAACCCGAATGGGTGCCTAATGACGAGCACTTGTGTGCCGTTGTGGGCAGCAGTGTTGTCGGTTCCAAACTTCGCGCCTGCATTACCGGCGGGAGCACTACGGCGAGCATGACCTGGGCTGATTTCCACTATTACAGTGTCCAGCGCGGTATGCAGCAGATTGATGCCCTTATGCACTCGCGCATCGCGAATCTTTTCTACGCGAAGTACGGTCGTCGTGACAGCCAGGAACAATGCGGCGCGGGCTCTCACACGAACAACCGTACTACGGGTGGTACTGCCAGCCGCGGTATGACGGACACGATCGGCTACGAGGAAGCCTCCTCAATCAACCCTAATGTGACGAACAGCCTGATAGAAAACTCCGTCCACCAGTATGCGTGGTACCGTGAGAAGGATGACTACGGCGGGGCCACGGTTACGCAGGTGAATAATATTTGCTGCCTTGGCTACGAGGACATCTATGGTCATAAATATGACATGATGGACGGCGTGGATCTTCCTAATGACACGGGCAATTCCGGGAAGTGGCGCATCTGGATGCCTGACGGCAGTACCCGCCTGGTTAAGGGTTCCGTGAGCTCCGGTATCTGGATTACCGCCGTGGCGCATGGCAAATATATGGACGTGATTCCGGTGGGTTCCGTTTCGGGTTCCTCCTCGACAAATTACTGCGACATCTACTACATATCCACTGCCTCCAGCCGTGTGGTCTATCGCGGGTACTACGATGCGTATGCGTATGGCGGCGTGTCGTATGCGAATGCGTTTTACGATGCATCGCACTCGAGCACGAGTGTCGGCTCCCGTCTGGCCTTCCGCGGCCGGCTCGTTAAGGCGTCGAGCGCCGTGGCGTTTAAAGCGATAAGCGAGGTTGCATGATCGGCCGCGTAAAGCGTCAAAGCGGGAGCGAAGCGACAAAACATCCGGTGTTCCCCGAGCAGGGGAACGCCGTTCATTACGGGCGTCAGCCCGTCGAAAAATATTTTTTTGGACGTCAGGTTTTGTATCTGTTTGTTAAATAATAATTTGAAAATAGTACTTTTGCATTTGAAAGGTGGCGCCTCCCCATAGGCCGTGTGGTCTATCGTGGCAACAACAACGCGAACCCGAATGGCGGTGTTTCGATGTCGAATGCGAACAACGATTCCTCGAATACGAACACGAACATCGGTTCTCGTCTGAACAACAATCGAAAGGAAATTTTAATCGGCGTACAACACCGGGGACTTGTCCCCACCGTGGTGCCGAGGGGGGCAAGCCGCAGTAACAGCGGTCCGTAAGGGCCGGAAAACTGAAAAATAAAGTGTCGGGTAGGGTTTGGTAGGCCGGAAACGGTTCGAAGAAGCCGGGCCCGGGGGATTGAAGGCCCCGTATTAAAAGCAATAAACAGTAATTTATGCGCAGGGTTGGGTATATCATCGAGGAGATCGTGGAGCCTTCCAACATGGAGGCTTCCTTCCGGCAGGTCCTTCGCGGCAGCAAGCGTAAACGCAGCCGCCAGGGGTGCTATCTGCTCGCGCATAAGCCCGAGGTGTTGGAGGAGCTGGTCGCGCAGATCGCATCCGGTACTTTCCGCGTGAAGGACTACCGTGAACGCGAGATCATCGAGGGCGGCAAGCTACGCCGCATTCAGGTGATCCCGATGAAGGACCGCATCGCCGTGCATGCCATCATGGCGGTGGTGGACCGCCATCTGCGGAAACGTTTCATCCGTACCACCTCCGCCAGTATCAAGAGACGGGGGATGCACGACCTCCTGGCGTATGTCCGCCGTGACATGGCCGAAGACCCTGATGGTACACGTTACTGTTACAAGTTTGACATCACCAAATTCTACGAGAGCGTGAAGCAGGATTTTGTGATGTATTGCGTCAGCCGGGTGTTCAAGGACGCAAAGCTCGTGACCATGCTGGAGAGCTTTATCCGCCTGATGCCTGAAGGTCTGAGTATCGGCCTGCGCAGCTCGCAGGGGCTGGGCAATTTGCTTTTGTCTGTGTATCTGGACCATTATCTGAAGGACAGGTATGCCGTGCGTCATTTCTACCGCTATTGTGATGACGGCGTCGTACTGGGTAAAACGAAAGCGGAACTGTGGAAGATTCGTGATGCCGTCCACGGGCGCATGGAGTGTGCCGGTCTCCTGGTGAAGGGGAACGAGCGCGTGTTCCCGCCGGGCGAGGGCATCGACTTTCTGGGTATGTGACTTTCGGTGCGGACCATGTCCGCCTTCGCAAGCGCATCAAGCAGAAGTTCGCCCGAAAAATGCACGAGGTAAAATCGAGAAGGAGGAGGCGTGAGCTGATAGCGTCGTTCTACGGGATGGCCAAGCACGCCGACTGTCATACGTTGTTTAAAAAAATTAACAGGCAAAGACATGAGATCATTTAAAGACTTGAACGTTTCCTACAAGCCGGAAGACGGCAAGAAACGTTTTCCCGGGGTGGTGGTAAGCATCCGGGAGCTGGTGAACTTACCGATTGTGGTGAAGGACTTCGAGACGGGCATCAAGACCGAACAGGGCGAGGACCGCTGTATCGTGGCCATTGAGATGAACGGTGAACCGAAAAAGTTCTTTACCAACAGCGAGGAGATGAAGAACATCCTCTTGCAAGTGAAGGATATGCCCGACGGCTTCCCGTTCGAGACCACCATCAAGACGGAAACCTTCGGCAAGGGTCGAACTAAATACATATTTACATGAAACGGGTAGAAGGAACATCCGGGATAAAACTGATCGAGTGCGTGAGCCCGGCACGCAACAGATGGCGCATCCGCTGGGATGTACAGGAACGTGAGGACGGATCCGCCTCCTACATGGAGGAAGGCTTTGTCGGCAGACCTCACATGGATACTATAAAGTCCGTCATTACAGACTGGTGTAATGAGCAAATTGACCGTGAGATACTTTCCGGTTTTCTCTATGAAGGTATGCCGGTATGGCTGTCAAGTGAAAACCAGTTCAATTATAAGGCAGCGTATGATCTGGCCGTACAGACTGGTGGTGCTACGCTTCCCGTGACATTCAAGTTCGGTACGGATGAGGTTCCCCAATATCGGGAGTTCGTCACACTGGAGGAACTGACCGATTTCTACACGAAAGCCATGAAGCATGTTCAGGACACGCTGTCTGACGGCTGGAGGAAGAAAGACGCTTTTGATCCGGAGAAGTACCGGGTGGAATAAATCCTTCGGGGGAGGATAAGAAAAAAGCCCCCGGCCTGTTAAAAAGTAACGCCAATCACTTTTATAAACATGAAACGCCAAACCGCGCGACCTGGGGGCAAATACCCTCTGTCACGGTTTGACGCTTTTTTTGTTGTCTAAAAAATGATTGGCGATGCAAAGATATAAATTTTTTTGTTGTATGAAAGTGATTGAGATATTAAACTTTAACCGGGAGCTGTTGAAAAGGCTTCAGGCGGCCGGCATCCGTCTGGAAGATGCCCGGTATATCGACCTGTACGCGGACTATACCCGCCTACTCGATCAAGGTGAAAAAGTCTCGTATGCTGTGGCCGTATTGTCCGAAAAGTATTCGGTGAGCGAACGTAAGGTTTATGCCTTGGTGAAACGATTCCAGAGCGACTGCAAGACGCTTGCAGTGTGAACGGGTTGTTTTATGTCGTAGGGAGTGCCGTTTCCCCTTATCTTTAGGGTGTTTCAAATTTAGAAGGAGGAAATGGCTATGAACAAGTATTACCGTATCCTGGACAAGATTCTTGCCACGGGAAAAACACAGACCAACAAGAAGGGAAATATACAATACCTTCTGAACGAGCAGCTGTCACTGACACCGGCGGACCTGCTTGACATATTCGAGGGGCATAATATCGCCCGCAAGAAGCTCCGCAGCGAGTTGCAGTTATTTATGCAGGGTGAGCGCAACGTGGAGAAGTACCGGGAGGCCGGCATCAACTGGTGGGACTATTGCGGCTCCATCCTGGTGAACAGTTACCCGACCTATTTCGAGAAGCTGCCTCCGTTGATAGCGAAAATTAACCGGGAGAGGCGCAACAGCAAGAACTACGTGCTTTTTCTGGGCGAAACCGGTGCCGAGAGCAACCAGGCACCCTGTTTGAGTCTGGTACAGTTCCAGTTAGATGGCGGTGAACTGGTTCTGTCCGCCTACCAGCGCAGCAGTGACGCAAACCTCGGGCTACCTTCCGATATTTACCACCTGTACCTGATGGCGCGGCAGATAGAACTTCCCTTGAAGTCGATCACTCTCTATCTGGGCAATGTACATATCTACGAGAATAATATCCCGGGCACCCGTGCGCTGATCGCCGGTGACGAGACGGTCCGCTTCGGGTTGAACGTGTAGTTTGCTGTATATGTCTTGCAGCGGGAACAGTTCATGTTTCCCGCTGTTTTTCGTTTATTCTGTGGACCTTTGCGGCCGTTTTAAAGCAGAATGAAATGAGAAAGATGTATTTGTCCGCCCCGCTTCCTTTCGTGGGGCAGAAACGCATGTTTGCGAGGGAATTTATCAAGGTGCTGGGACAGTTCCCGGACAGCACCGTGTTTGTGGACTTGTTTGGCGGCTCGGGCCTGCTGTCACATATTACCAAATGTGTCAGGCCTGATGCCACCGTTGTGTATAATGACTTCGACAACTACCGCTGCCGACTTGTAAATATCCCGGCCACCAATGTGCTGTTATCCGATTTGCGTCGGATAGCTGAAGGGGAACCCAGAAACAAACGTATAACCGGGGAGGTTCGCGATAAAATGTTTGCTCGTATTGAGAGGGAAGAAAAAGAGCACGGTTACGTGGATTATATCACGGTTTCCGCATCCTTGTTGTTCGCCATGAAATATGTGACCAGTTTGGAAGGAATGAAGAAAGAAGCCATCTACAATAGGATTCGGCAGACAGACTATCCCGAAGCAAAGGATTATCTGGAAGGACTGACTATAACCAGCGAAGACTACAAGGAAGTATTCAAACGTTACAAAGATGTTCCGGGTGTGGTGTTCCTGGTTGATCCGCCGTACCTCTCCACCGAGGTGGGTACTTACAAGATGTTCTGGCGTCTGGCTGACTATCTGGATGTACTAACCGTTCTGAAAGGGCATTCGTTCGTGTACTTCACCTCGAACAAGTCCTCCATTTTAGAACTGTGCGACTGGATGGACCGAAACCCATTTGTCGGCAGCCCATTCAAGGAATGCAGGAAAGTGGAGTTTAGTGCAAGCGTAAACTATCAAGCTAAATATACAGACATGATGCTGTACACGAAGCCGGATGAGGTGTCAGGTATAGCAGCCTAACAATTGCATAAAGATAGGAAATTATTTTGAATCTGCAATGGCTTTTAAATGATATTTTAAAGCCATTTAAAGAGGGTTCAAGTGAAAGAAAAACGGTGGGCTTTGATCATGCTGAATAGGACCGCGCTCACCGTTTTTCTTGTACGCGTCGTTTTTGTACTTTTTGAAACGCATCGTTTTTGTTAAGCGGCACGTCTGGTTTTTCCGGATTTACGAGAGGGACAGCTGCATATAATTATATTTCTCTATGTACCAATCAATAGCAGCAATACTACCTAATGATAAATACGATTCGCTATACTTATATTATGTTGTAGATAGTAAGTATGATTATTTACGATTGCTTTCATCTGGAGATGGTGGACGCGGTGGATTAAATAAGAATCTTCTTAATTCTCTTGAGATTGTTTTCCCGAAAACTATTGCTGAGCAGCGGGCTATTGCGGAAGCGCTGAGTGATATAGATGGATTGATTGCAGCATTGGATAAGAAAATCGCCAAGAAACGCCTGATTAAGCAAGGGGCGATGCAACAACTCCTAACCGGCAAAAAACGCCTTCCAGGCTTTACCGACTCATGGGTAGAAAAGAAGTTAGGTGAGATTTTAGATTATGAACAGCCTCAGCCGTATTTAGTTGTATCAACTGACTATGTTGATAGTGGTATTCCTGTCCTTACTGCAGGTAAATCTCGGATATTAGGTTATACGACTGAACAATTTGGCATATACAATAAGTTGCCTGTTATTATTTTCGATGATTTTACTACGGATAGTAAATATATATCGTATCCATTTAAGGTGAAGTCATCAGCAATGAAGGTGCTTTCACTAAAAAACAATGATTACGATTTGCGATTAGTATATGAGTTGATGCAGCAGATAGATTTTCCGCTTAAAGATCATCAACGATATTGGATTTCAGAGTATAGTCAATTGACAATATCCATACCCAAAGATAGAGAAGAACAGACAGCAATAGCTACAATTCTGACCGATATGGATAAGGAGATAGCCGACCTTGAAGCCAAACGGGACAAATATAGCCTCTTAAAATCGGGCATGATGCAAAAGCTATTAACGGGTCAAATAAGATTAAAAATCAACCGAATATGAAGATACAAGAAGTACATCTGAATAAGTTTAAGAGATTCACAGATTTAACGATTAAGGATATACCAGAATCTGTCAAATTAGTGGTTTTGGTGGGACCAAATGGATGTGGAAAAACATCTATTTTTGAGGCCTTTAATCATTGGTATAAGTATAAAGGATATCGTTCATGGAACAGTTCTGATGTGGATTATTTTGTTAAAAGTGGAGATGTCCAAGATGTTAAATCCTCAACATGGTATGATGGTAGAGTAACAATTAATGCATACGATGAAGCATTAAATAGTGCAGATAACATTAAAGGATGCTTTTATTTTCGTACGGCACATAGAAACGAACCTGATTTTACGACTCAGACCTTATCAAAGCAGAATGATCCTAAAAATAATTTTAAATTTAACACGCTAATGACCACAGATGCCAGTGTTTCCGAAAATTATCAACGATTGGTTTCACATACACTTTCTGGTGTTTTTAGTGCTGCAAATGAAGATAAAACAGTAAAGTCTCTTAAACAAGAACTTATTGGGAAAATTGCAGAATCGTTAAGTCGTGTATTTGATGATTTGCAGTTATCGTCTATTGGAGAACCATTAGTAAATGGAAGTTTCTATTTTACTAAAGGGCGATCTCTCAATTTTCATTATAAAAATTTATCTGCAGGAGAAAAGTCAGCTTTTGATATTATACTTGATCTAGTTATTAAAGGAGAGTACTTTGACAATACCGTTTATTGTATTGATGAGCCTGAAGCTCATATGCATACAGCATTGCAAGCTAAATTACTGGCAGAAATGTATAATCTGATAAATGATCAGTCTCAACTTTGGCTCGCAACACATTCGATAGGGATGTTGCAACAAGCAAAAGAACTCGAGAGCCAACATCCTGGGAGTGTGGTTTTTTTGGATTTTAGTAATATAGATTTTGATGAAAAGACAACGATAACACCAACAACTATAGACAAAACTATTTGGAATAAATTTGTAGAACTCGCTTTTGGTGATTTCGCCAAATTAATTGCACCAGAAAGAATTGTATTCTGTGAAGGCGATGTTAAGGGGCGAAAGTATAAAGATTTTGATGCTCAGATTTATAGTAAAATATTTTCATCTAAGTATCCGACAACTTCGTTTGTGTCGATTGGCTCTTGTTTGGATATAGAGAATCCAAATAATATCAGTATGAAAATAATTTCTCAAGTGATGCAAAACTCTGAAATTATTAAATTTGTTGATCGAGATGATAAGAGTACGGAAGAAGTCGCTGAGTGTACTGCAAAAGGTATAAAAGTATTAAATCGACGTCATGTTGAAAGTTACATACTCGACGATGAAATTATAACAAAATTGTGCAATGCTGTTGGTAAGCCAGATAAAATAGCTGAGTGCATAACTGCCAAAACAGAAAAAATCGCAGCAAGTACTGCAAGAGGAAACGCTGCTGATGATATAAAATCTGCGAGCGGTGAAATTTATGTTGAATTAAAACGTATTCTTAATATGACAAAATGTGGTAATACCAAAGATGCGTTTTTTAGAGACACATTAGCACCTCTAATTACGGAAGATACCTCTGTATACAAGGAGTTGGAACGAGAAATATTTAGTTAATATGGACACAAACATAGGGGCAAAGGAGCGTGTAACGCAAAACAGGCTGATAGGACTTTTTAAGAATGTCTTAAAGTACACCTATCTTGGGAATTGGGAGACTCGTGAGGATAACGCCAATATCGAAGAAAAGTTGCTTACAGCATATCTCTCGCGGCGTGGCTATACCGACAAGGAGATACGGAGTTCAATCGTGAAACTCAAGCAGTCGGCAAACTCCCTTGGAGGCGGATTGTATAATGCCAACAAGGAGGTATATACCTTTTTGCGTTATGGCGTGAATATTCAGGCTGAGGTGACTGAAAAGAAAAAGATGGTACATCTTATCGACTGGGCCAACCCGATGGAGAATGATTTTCAGATAGCCGAGGAGGTAACCATTCAAGGCGCAAGTGATCGTCGCCCCGATCTGGTCGTGTATGTTAATGGTATTGCTCTTGCTGTAATCGAGCTCAAGCGTAGTACGGTCTCTGCCCATGAGGGTATTCGCCAGAATATCCGTAATCAACAGGACGGTTATATTCCTCGATTCTTTACGACTATACAGTTGCTGTTTGCAGGCAACGACACGGAGGGATTGCACTATGGTGTAATCAAAACTCCCGAAAAAATTTCTGGTTGCGTTGGAAAGAACCGTGTGGCGAGCCATGCCAGCCATCGCATTTTACAGCAAAGGAGTATCCCAATGAGCTGGATCGTAGTGTGTTGCAGTTCTTTGAGCCTGTAAGGTTATTAGAGTATATCCATGATTTTATCATCTTCGACGGAGGGATAAAGAAGACTGCACGTCCCAATCAATATTTCGCTGTCAAAGCAGCTCAACCCAGAGTTCGCAAGAAGCAAAACGGTATTATATGGCATTCGCAGGGTTCAGGCAAATCGCTTACAATGGTATGGCTGGCTCAGTGGATACGTGAAAACGTAAGCGATGCTCGTGTGGTAATCATTACCGACCGTGATGAGCTGGATAAACAAATAGAATCAGGTTTTAAAGATGTAGGTGAGCAGATTCAACGAGCCAAGAGTGGCGGTAAGCTGATTGAGATGCTCAATGCCGCCGAACCCTGGTTGATTTGTACGTTGATTCATAAATTTGGCAATAAGAATGACAGCGATGCCATATCGGTAGGAAATAAGAAAGCAAGTAAGTCGCTCGACTTGTATCTTGAAGAATTGGCAAAATCGCTCCCGGCTGACTTTTGTGCGAAGGGTAATATTTATGTTTTTATTGATGAATGTCATCGCACACAAGGAGGCATGCTTCACGAAGCCATGAAGCATATCATGGGCAACGATGTGATGCTGATAGGTTTCACAGGTACGCCTCTGCTCCATACGGATAAGAAGAAATCGATAGAGACCTTTGGCTCGTATATTCATAGTTATAAGTTTAATGAGGCAGTAAAGGATAAGGTTATTCTAGACTTGCGCTATGAGGCTCGGAATGTAGAACAGTACTTGGGCAAACGAGAGAAAATTGATGAGTGGTTTGACACGAAGACAAAAGGGTTGAGTTCTGTGGCTCGTGCCGCTTTGAAAGAGCGTTGGGCAAAGATGGAAAAGCTGTTTAGCAGCAAGGAGCGTATCGACCGCATTGTTGCAGATATTTGTCAAGATATGAGCACCAAGCGGGCTCTGGCAGGTGGTTATGGGAACGCCATGCTCGTGGCCGACAGTATTTATCAGGCATGTCGTTATTGGGAGGTTTTTCAATCGACAGAGTTGAAAGGGCATTGCGCTGTGGTTACAAGTTACGATGCAAGTACCGCATCGGTAAAAGACGAGTATCAGGGTGATGGAGAGACCGAGGACCTCACCAAGTATGAGGTATATCAAAAGATGATTGGCGATAAAACGCCGGAACAGTTTGAAACTTGGGCGAAAAAGGAGTTTACAGACCATCCCGGAGACATGAAGTTGCTGATTGTCGTAGATAAGCTATTGACAGGATTTGATGCACCGTCGGCAACCTATCTCTACATTGACAAAAAAATGCGCGACCATAATCTTTTCCAAGCAATCTGCCGTGTGAATCGAGTAGATAGTGAGGAAAAAGATTTTGGATATATTATTGATTACCAAGATCTGTTTGGAGCAGTAAAAAGTGCAATCGAGGATTATACAAATGGGGCATTTGATGGTTATGATGACGACGATATCGAAGGCCTTCTTTCGGATCGTCTTACCGAAGGTCGCAAAGCTTTGGAAGAATCTTTACAAGCGGTCTATACGATGTGTGAAGTGATACATCCGCAAACGCGAGAAGGCTATTTTGCGTATTTTGTATATGCCGAAACAACACCTGTGGAAGATCAGCAAAAAGAGTGTGAGGAGAATGCCAATAAACGCGAGACCTTCTATAAACTTGTGTCGCGTTTGGTGCGTCGTTATATTGATATAGCCAATGAGATGGAACAGGCTGGCTATACCACAGAGGAGGCTGCTGACATCAAAAAGCAGGTTGATTATTTCAATGATATCAAAGATGAGATAAAATTAAAAAGTGGAGATGCACTCGATCTTAAATATTACGATCCGGCAATGCGTCAGCTTATTGATAACTATGTGCGAGCTGAAGATAGTGAAAAACTGGTCGATTTAGCTGATATTTCGTTTCTCGACTTGATTGATACGCAGGGTGATAAGGCAATCGATTCACTGCCAAAGAAAATCAAGCAGAATGAGCGTTCTGTTGCAGAGATTTTGGCGGCAAATATGCGAAAAATGATTATCAGTGAACGACCGAACAATCCGGCCTACTTTGATAAAATGTCTGATTTGCTTAACCACTTGCTTCAAGAACAGAAAGACGGTAAGATCCAATACAAGGAACTAATAAAAAAACTCATCGAAAAACTGAAAGAAGCTCGATCGACTATCAAGACAAAGTACCCTGCAACAATTGATACAAAAGGGAAACAGGCTCTTTATGATAATCTTGGAAAAGATGAAACTTTGGCTCTCCGAGTTCACGAAACAATCAAAGCAAATGCACGTGACGGTTTCAGAGATATGGATAGTAGTGGTTTGAAAAAGATGAAAGCTCTTCGGAGAGCTGTTGAGCGTGTTTTGCAAGGAGTTGAAGTGAACATAGATGATATAATGCAGCTAATAGTTGCGCAAAGAGAATACTAATGACGATTATTGAGGTTGCTAATATATCTGCGGAAGTTGAGTGGAAAAATATTAAGAATGTGCATCTTACAATATATCCACCCAATGCTCGTGTTCATGTGTCTGCTCCTATTGGAATGGCAGAAGAGGCTGTGCGATTATTCTTGATTACGAAAATGTCGTGGATAAATCAACGTGTTTCACAGGTTCTTGATCAGAGTCGTCAAACGCCCCGCGAATATGTCTCTGGCGAGAATCATTACTTCAAAGGTCATAGGTATCGCTTAAAGGTGTTGTATCATCATGCATCTGCAAAAGTAGAAATTCAGGGTAATGAATATATTAAACTATACGTCCGTGAAGGGACAACAGCAGCACGTCGAGCAGAAGTGTTGCGAGAATGGTATCGTGCGGAGCTCAAATTGATGCTTCCTCCACTTATTGCCAAATGGGAAAAAAAAAATATTGGGTGTGAGTGTGAACAAATGGGAGGTCAAGCAAATGAAAACTTTATGGGGAAGTTGTAATCACCGTACACAAAATATTATTTTTAATCTAGAATTAATCAAGAAACCAGTTCGTTGTATTGAATATATTGTAGTACATGAATTGTTACATATTAAAGTTAGATTGCACAATGAAGAGTATACATCTTTACTAACTAAATATTTTCCGAGCTGGAAACAGTTGAAAGAAGAATTAAATGAATTTATTGTATAAATATTACCATTTGGACAAAACAGTTACCACATATTTGATTGACTGAGATTTGGAGGTAACACAGCATGTATTTACCAGCAATAAGATTTTCCAGATTTAATCTGACTTTTCATCTGTCCTCAATGCGCCACAAACCAAGCATAAATTGCTTAAACCGGTCGGCGGCATTGTTGGATTGGACATACTAAACGATACGCGATAATTGATGTTGCCGGAGAATGAGCTCTTGTTTGCCGGATTTTCAAGATGGATTGTTGCTGAGATTATCCAGTCAAGGAAATCATGTTTGCCAGAATACATGATAGCAGTTTGCCATAGCATGAAGCATTTTTTGTAAGTGAGTATGTGGTATGCTTATTGGATATTCGTAACTTGATTCTGATAGTGAGTTTGGCTATGGACATGACGAATCAAACTCAAAAATTAGGGGGTAC
>ENA-OQBL01000074-OQBL01000074.1-human-gut-metagenome-genome-assembly--contig:-NODE-74-length-60959-cov-3.382233_pt1 | contig 60959 bp, 60 predicted proteins | sample MGYA00242747_ERZ504553 | MGnify/ENA primary metagenome ERZ504553 (study PRJEB26092, sample SAMD00036240) | human gut metagenome | host: Homo sapiens | study: EMG produced TPA metagenomics assembly of...
ATGATCTGGACTACGTGAAGGACGTGCTGCACGAGGGCAACCGTCGCGCCAACGAGATCGCCGAGCAGACCCTGGCCGAGGTTCGGGACGCCATGGGCATGGTGTACTAGACCGACCTGCTGGTTTGTAGCTTCGCTATCAAACTAAATATTTCCGTACTCGATGAAATAGGTATTAGACAGTTCTGGAATTTTGAGGCCGAAGTTGAAAAAGGTATGTGGGCAATCCCGTTAACCAAAGAAAATATGTCCAGCGTCAGATTAAGCAGAAAACGCAAATTGGGTTTAAAAGGTAGCAGAGCTGCTTTATCAACAGAAATTAAGCTTAGAGGATTTACCTAATAGTATCTTTATTAAATATCGCAATCCTGGAGATGAGAATGTATTAATCAATTACCTACAAAAAAAAGCGTCTTAATTAGATGAGACGCAAGTGATTTTGCAAAGGGTAGAAAATCGGAAAAGTCTTTTTCACAGCCCGGCATTAGTAGGGTAACCAAATCTTGTTGACTAACTGGGCCATCCAATAGCACGCCGTTTTGATCATCATTTTCATCAAATAAAACGATGGTTGGCGTAGATTTAACGTTCCATTGGTTGGCTAGTTTTGATCGTCTTCAATTGAGGCTTTAGATAATCTCCCTGTTTAATGGCATTAATCGTTGACGCTTTAATGTTCAACTTGTCGATGATTTTTTGGAACAATTCCGGTGTATATACTGAAGCATCTTTACTTAGATGTTTTTGCAATTCGTATAAATATCTGCGTGCCTTCTTGTTGCCATAGCTTAATTTAATAGCATGGTAGTTGCGCAAAGCTTCGTAAGTTGCAGTAGAAATACTGCTGATATCCGATGATTTTTGGCCATCTTGGCGTCTGCGAATCATATCATCTTTAACTAAACAAACATTAGCAATGGGAACGTAGTGGTAGCAAACATCAATCCCTAATTCATCAACAGTATTGCGAATTAGTTTTTCTGTATCAAAACAGTAAATCCCTATTGGATTGATGAATAGAAAAATCTCAAACATACTCTCGACCTCTTTGTGGTTTATTCATTGTTACTTTAGCAAGAAAAAAAATTCGTGACAAAAAATATGCTTTATTTTCTATATACTATTTTCTGTGAGCGCTTGCGCGGGCAATTTTATTTTGATTAGTGTTGGCTTTTGTTTGCTTAAAGCCATAATCATGCTCAAGTTCAGTTTGCACTTGTTTGATTAAAGCCGGATCGGTGTTTTCAATTTCCAATTCAAAATCTTGATAGCCATCAGGATAAGATGTAGCATCTAAAGTTAGTTCACAATTTTGTAGGCCGTTCATTAAAATACGACGGGTTTTTACTCCAAGTGAAAAGTTGTAGTTGCTCTTTTTGGTCAGAGAAGTGTTGGTCAAGGTAGTCTCCAATGTTGCCTTGAAATCAACGTGTTCTTGTGCAACTAGCTTTTTCGGCTTGGTCATGAGTTAAATTGTCGTTGATTTCGATAACTTCATGGAATTTCTTTTGGACAGGATTAAGGTCAGGCACCTTCATTGTTTGTTCCGCATGATCAGCGTAAATTCTAATTCTGAGGCTGATGCGATGATCTTTTAACAAGTCGTCTGGCGTATCAAAATAATAATTTTCCTGAACAAAATCTGCTCTAATGGGAAAACTATTGACGATTTTTTTGATAGACATCTTGTGCTAATAACGTTTTTGCTTCGATTTCACGATTTTTACTCATAATTTTTCCTCCAAACTTATGACTTAATTATATGTTAAAATTATATTGTTTGCTAAGAAAGGGATGTTTTCTCATGGACATAGATTGGGATACTTTCTTGTGGCCTTATAATGAAGCAGTTCGCGAATTAAAGGTTAAATTTCGTTCCCTTAGACAAGGCTTTTTAACTAGGGGAGAACATTCACCAATTGAATTTGTAATTGGTAGAGTAAAAACAGTAGATTCAATTAAAGAAAAAATGACTCGAAGAGTAATCAGTCCTGATGTAATTGAGACTGACATGCAAGATATTGCCGGAATTCGAATCGTTACTCAGTTTGTGGATGATATCTACAAGGTAGTTGATTTGATTCATGCTCGCGATGACATGGAGGTAGTTGAAGAGCGTGATTACATTCAAAATGCCAAGCCTTCAGGTTATCGTTCCTACCATATGGTAATTAACTACACGGTATATTTGCCAGAGGGTCCTAAGACTTTAATTGCAGAAATTCAAATCAGAACTTTAGCAATGAATTTCTGGGCTACTGTTGAGCATACTTTGAATTATAAATACAAGGGTGTTTATCCAGACGATATTTCTAAGAGACTAAAGTCTACCGCTGAAGCTGCTTATAAGCTTGATGAAGAAATGTCATCAATTAAGGATGAGGTCCAAGAAGCTCAAAAGATTTTTACCAAAAACAAGGGTAAGGAAAAATCATGAAAGTAACAATTGCGCATAATAACTATGATAAGACGTTGCAAACAGTGGCCTATTTGAAAAAATTGCTTAAAGAAAAAGACGTCATTTTTGATGCTAAATATCCAGATGTGGTAATTAGTGTTGGAGGAGACGGTACACTGATCAACGCTTTTCATCGTTATGAAAATCAAGTTGATTCTGTGCGCTTTGTTGGTGTTCACACAGGGCACCTAGGCTTTTATACTGATTGGCGTAATTATGATGTCGATAAAATGGTTGACGCATTGCTGTTAACTGATGGCGAAGTTGCTAAATATCCATTGCTTGAAATTAAGATGCTAACGGAATCTGGTGAAACGCGTTATCATCTAGCAGTCAATGAATCTGCCGTTAAAAGAGTATCGCATACGCTGGAAGCTGATGTTTATATCAACGATGAATTGTTTGAAAACTTCCGTGGTGACGGCCTCTGTGTTTCAACTCCTACAGGTTCGACTGCTTACAGCAAGTCGCTAGGTGGTGCGGTTATCCATCCTCGCTTAAAAGCACTGCAAATGACAGAAATTGCTTCAATCAACAACCGTGTGTTTAGAACATTGTCTGCTCCAATCGTGATTGCACCTGATCAATGGATTACAATTGTTCCTAACGCAGATCACTTTGTAATGACAGTAGACGGGGCCAGAATTGATGTTAGAAATGCCAAGAAGATTGAATATCGTATTTCACATCATTCAATTCAATTTGATCGTTTTGGCCACCATCATTTTTGGTCACGTGTACAAGATGCATTTATTGGAGATAGCAAGAATGACTAGTTTATTTAAACTAATTGTGCAAGAAAGAGACCCAAAAAAATTGGGCTCTTTTTTGTTAAAAAAATGGATTTTCACATCAAGCATTAAAACATGCTAGATATAATAATGGCTTGATTTTAGTCAATCATAAAAGAAGATATACCAGTTTTCGGCTGAAAACTAATGATGAAGTGATTTTTGTTACTGGTGAAGAAAAGAAAAATGATTTTTTAAAGCCGTCTAATAATCCGGTAGAGCCAGTTTTAGAAACGAAGAATTATATTATTTTGAATAAACCAGTAGGTGTGTTGTCAATTCCATCACGCTATGAGGATAATGATGCCATCGTTAATCGTTTGATGGGCTATTTTACTCGCAAGGGGGCAAAAGATTTAAAGCCGCACGTAATTACTAGGTTAGATCGTGATACGTCAGGTTTAGTGCTGGTCGGTAAAAATGCTGTAGCCCATGCCCGTTTTAGTAAGATGGGCAAAGAGCGATTTATCAAAAAATATCATGCGATTGTACATGGCAACTTTGAATCTACTGAATTAACTGGTTTAATTGATGAACCAATTGGCAAAATCGATTCAGGTGTAAAACGAGGGGTAATTCCAGATGGTAAATCTGCTCAGACAGAGTACAAGGTGCTTAAACAAGTGCCGGGAGCTAGTCTAGTGGAATTGCGCTTATTAACTGGTAGAACGCATCAAATCCGTGTTCATATGGCCTATTTAGGTCATCCCCTTTATGGCGATCAATTATATGGAGTAAAGGATTCTTTTCCCGTCAGGCTTTAAACTGTTTTATTTAAGCTTTCCTGATCCTGTTAATAGCGAAAAAGATAAAACCGTTGAAATTTCTGATCCAAGTGATATGCAAAATCTCTGGCAAAGCTAATTAATAAAAATTCTAAAGCTATTAGAATTCACTACTAAAAACTTGCATAAAGAAAACGTTTTCTTTAAAATTAGAAGTGTAATATAAAACTATTCGTGTACAGAAAAGAGGATATCTTTATGTATTATTCCAATGGTAATTATGAAGCCTTCGCAGATCCTAAAAAGCCTGAAGGTGTAGATGAAAAAGTCTGCTTACATTATTGGTAGTGGATTGGCTGGTCTTTCTGCAGCAGTATTCTTAGTACGTGATGCCCAAATGAAGGGCGAACGTATTCATGTCTTAGAAGAACTTCCTGTAGCAGGTGGTTCACTTGACGGTGCTGATCGTCCAAATGCCGGATTCGTTGTTCGTGGTGGACGTGAAATGGAAAACCACTTTGAATGTTTGTGGGATATGTATCGTTCAATTCCAAGTTTGGAAATTCCAGGTGCATCATACCTTGACGAATACTACTGGCTTGATAAAGAAGACCCTAACTCATCAAATTGTCGTTTGATTTACAACCGTGGTGATCGTTTACCAAGTGATGGTCAATATGGTTTGGGCAAATGCGCTAACGAAATTGTTAAATTGATCATGACCCCTGAAAAGGAACTTGAAGGAGAAACAATTGAAGAATTCTTCAGCGATGACTTCTTTAAGACTAACTTCTGGTCATACTGGTCAACTATGTTTGCCTTTGAAAAATGGCACTCAGTAGCTGAAATGCGTCGTTATGCAATGCGTTTTATCCACCACATTGATGGTTTGCCAGACTTCACTGCTTTGAAGTTCAATAAGTACAACCAATATGAATCAATGGTTAAACCACTTCTTGCTTATCTTAAAGATCATGGCGTTCAATTTGAATATGATTGCCATGTACAAAACGTCGAGGTAGATCACGAAGGCAATGAAAAGATTGCTAAGAAGATCATTATGACCCAAAACGGTAAGGAAACTGAAATTCCATTAACTCCAGATGACATTGTCTTCATTACCAATGGTTCAATTACTGAAAGTTCAACTTATGGTAACCAAAATACCCCAGCTCCAATTACTCACGCTAAGGGTAGTTCTTGGAAGTTATGGGAAAACTTGGCCAAACAAGATCCTGAATTTGGTCACCCAGATGTCTTCTGTGAAAACATTCCAGAACGTAGTTGGTTTGTTTCTGCGACGGCAACTTTGGAAAACAAGAAGCTTGCCCCATACTTTGAACGTTTGACTAAGCGTAGCTTGTACGATGGCAAGGTTAACACTGGTGGTATTATCACTATTGTTGACTCTAACTGGGAACTTAGCTTCACCATTCACCGTCAACCACACTTCAAGAGTCAAAAGCCAAACCAAATTGTTGTTTGGATCTACGCACTTTACTCAGACACTGAAGGTAACTACATCAAGAAGAGAGTTGTTGACTGTACTGGTAAGGAAATTGCAGAAGAGCTTTTGTACCACTTAGGTGTTCCAGAAAGTCAAATTAGTGAAATGGCTAGTGAAGAAAACATGAACACTGTTCCTGTTTACATGCCATACATCACTAGTTACTTCATGCCTCGTCATGATGGTGACCGTCCAGCTGTTGTTCCAGATGGTTCTGTAAACATTGCCTTCATTGGTAACTTCGCTGAATCACCAACCAGAGATACTGTCTTCACCACTGAATACTCAGTAAGAACTGCTATGGAAGCTGTCTACACACTTCTTAACGTTGATCGTGGTGTTCCAGAAGTATTTGACTCAATCTACGACATTCGTCAACTTCTTCGTGCTATGTACTACATGTCAGACAAGAAGAAGTTGGTTGATCAAGACATGCCACTTCCTGAAAAATTAGCTGTGAAGACCGGGATGAAGAAGATCAAGAGAACTTGGGTTGAAGAATTACTCAAGGAAGCTAACTTGATTTAATTTGAAATAAACCATAAATAAAAAGCTTGAGCGATGCTCAAGCTTTTTTTTCGCGTGCTTTTTAAGACTTTTCATGATTAATAAAATTACTGCGGCAATCAAAGCAATGACGATAAACATGATCACGGCCTTGATGATACGGCTGCTGTCTAAGTGCAGGATGGAGTCGCCACTGTAGGCGTAAATATAAGCAAATGGGGCAACACCAATGATAATTGGAATGATTTGCTTCTTGAATTGTTTTTTTAGTTAATCATGACATTGACATAACTAACCGTCGCACTCGGGATGAATGGAATCAGATAACCAATCGTTAAAGCAATCATTGGATATTTTTGCGTCGTTAGCAATTTATAAATCTTGCTGTGCGAGATGTTTCTCAGATCATATAATTTCCGCAATAGTTCCATCAGAATGATCTGACCTAAGATATCACTGATCCAATTAATAATAAAGCCAAATGCCGGTCCGTACAAAATTACCGTTTAACACACAGAAGATACCATTGGATAAACCAGGAATGGCTACGCAAATAGCGTTTAAAACGAATAGAAAAGCTAGATCTTCAATACCATGGCTACGGACCATTTTTACTAGCAGCTCTTCATTGTGGTGATCAAAGTTAGTCAATAATCTTAATTCAGGCAGGTAGCTTAAATACAGTTTATATAAAAGAAGCAAACCTAATATGCCGCCTAAAATAAATAAACTAATACGAATAATTTTTCGTTTCACTTCGTCACCTTCTATACATAGTCTTTAACTCTATTCTACTTTAATTTTTAGACAATAAAAAAGCTATGACGCTTTTGCCATAGCTTGAAAAAATTTATTTAGTGAATAAAACACGGGTACCTTCAGGCACTTCGATATCTTTTTGAATAGGTGTTAAAGTTCCAGTACCAGTATTTCTCAAGTAGAGAGTTGCGTTATCAGAATTTTGGTTTGCGGCTACAAGGTATTTTTCACTTTCATCCCAGTTAAAGTCACGTGGGAAGTCACCGAAAGTAGAAACGCGTTGAACTAAGCTTAAAGTATGATCATCGTTTACTTTGAAGACAGCGATCGAATTGTGACCACGGTTAGAAACGTAGATGTATTTGCCATCGTTGCTAATGTAAACGGCAGCAGCACCGTTGTGTTCAGTGAAGTCGTCTGGAATAGTCTTGTAGGTAGCAATATCTTCGAAGTCCCAGGTGTCTTCATTGAACTTGACTACGTTAATCCTGCTGGAAAGTTCACCAACAACGTAGAAGTAGTTGCCGTCTTTAGAAAAGACAATGTGACGATCACCAAAACCTGCTTCGTTCTTGTATTGTGCTAGGTGCTTTAATTCGTTGTCTTCAAGACGATAAAAATCAACAGTATCGTTACCCAAATCGCAGCATACTAAGTTGCCAGCAGGAGTTTCGTCGAAGAAGTGTGGGTGAGGACCGTCTGCTTGTTCTGGACGAGGACCTAAGCTTTCTGGCTTGTGAGTTGTGGTAGTGATTAAATCAAGCTTGCCGCTGTCATTATAACGAAATACTGATAAGACTGCGGTGTGGTAGTTAGCAGTGTAAAGCCATTTCTTATCGCGGTTAATGCCTACGTAAGCTGGGGAAGAACCAGGTGTTAAGTAGCGATCAACTTCGTTTGAGCCACTTTCGTTTACTTTAAAGACACTAATACCACCTTTATCGCCGGCATTGTTAATTGCAAAAATTAAATCGCCATCTTTTTGGAAGTAAGTAGGGCCGCCAACACTGACAATATTTTCAGCCTTGCCTAAACGAGAATCGCTATTTTCACCAGTAAACGGTAATTCGTAAATTCCTTTTGAAGTTTTTTAGTATATCCGCCGATTAAAACCTTCATATATGTGGCCTCCATTTTAGATATAAAAAATATTAACTAAAACAAGTATACCATGGGAAAAGGGAGCCTGATTATGACTATTTTGCATAAAAAGTGATACAGTTAGAACTATAAGTATAAGCGAATAATTTTTAAGGAGGCGTATGTAGAATGGACGAAAAAAAGATCGTGAACTATATGCTCAAACTGATATTAAAGACGTTTTTGACAATCTACATTCCTCTGCCGATGGCTTGACGCCAGAAGAAGCTGAAAAGCGACTGAATAAGTATGGCGAAAATACTATTAAAAAGGTCGCTGCAGAATCTGAATGGAAAACACTTTTTTAAAAACTTTATTAGTACAATGGCAATTTTGCTTTGGATTTCCGGATTCATTGCAATAGTTTCAGGTACTGTTGAACTAGGAATTGCTATTTGGCTGGTTAATATTATCAATGGTTTGTTTAGTTTCTGGCAGGAACGTGCCGCTAAAAAAAGCCACAGATGCACTGAATAATATGTTGCCGACGTACGTTGATGTAATCCGTGGCGGTAAAAAAATTGCAGTTGATAGTAAAAAGCTGGTTCCAGGAGACGTGTTTGTTCTACAAGCAGGTAATTCTATTCCAGCAGATGCCAGAATTATTTCAGCTAGTTCAATGCAAGTTGATCAAAGTGCATTGAATGGTGAATCAGTACCAGAATCTAAGACAACTAAATATGATCCTGGTGAAGGTAGTTATGCAGAAAGTAACCTGGTTTATTCAGGTACTACCGTTGGTGCCGGTAATGCACGGGCAATTGCCTTTGCGACTGGTATGAATACTGAATTTGGTCGAATTGCTAGTTTGACACAGAAGCAAACGACGACGTCCAGTCCATTAACAGCTGAACTTAATCGTTTGACCAAACAAATTTCAATTATTGCGATTACGATTGGTGTCATCTTCTTAATCGCTGCAATTTTCTTTGTTAAATATCCTTTTGCTAAAGCCTTTATCTTTGCATTGGGTATGATCGTTGCCTTCATTCCAGAAGGTTTGCTTCCTACGGTAACTTTGAGTTTGGCTCAAGGTGTAAGACGGATGGCCAAAAAAGCATGCTTTGGTTAAGGAATTAAATTCCGTAGAAACTTTGGGTGAAACGACAGTTATTTGTTCAGATAAAACTGGTACGTTGACTCAAAATCAAAATGACCATTCACTATATTTGGACTCCAAGCAATGAATACCAAGTAACAGGTAGCGGCTATGTTAACAATGGTCAAATTGAATTAAACAAAAGCAATTGTGGTATGAAGAAAATCCAGACTTGCACAAGTTAGTTCAAATTGCTGCCTTGGACAATAATACGTCTGTTGAACCAGTTAAGGATGGCGGTAAGCCTAAGATCTTGGGTACACCAACAGAAGCATCATTGATCATCATGGCTGAAAAGGCTGGCTTTGATAAGCAAAAAGTTTTGGTTAAATACCCACGTTTGCGTGAATTGCCATTTGATTCTGATCGTAAGAGAATGTCAACGATTCACCGTTGGAATGATACACAATACATTATTTTCACTAAGGGGTCATTTAGTGACACGATTAAGCAATGTGATCGTATTCAGGTTGATGGTAAGGTTCGTGAAATGACCGATGATGATCGTCTTCGTGCTAAAAAAGCAAATGCCGAATATGCTTCACGTGGCTTGCGTAGTATGGCATTAGCTTATCGTGTAATTGATCGTGATGTAGATATTAACAAGATGCCAATTGATGAGGCAGAAGTCATTTAATCTTTGTTGGTTTGACTACAATGAGTGACCCACCTCGTCCAGAAATTTACGACGCCGTTAAACGTTGCCACCAAGCTAAAATTAGAATCATCATGGTAACTGGTGACTCTAAGTTGACTGCTAAATCAGTTGCGGTTCAAATTGGTTTAACCTCTGGTAAAGCTCGCGTAATTTCAGGTAATGAACTCGAAAAGATGAGTGATGATGAATTACGTAAAGCCTTGAAGGGCGAAGTAATCTTTGCTCGTGTTGCACCTGAACAAAAGTATCGGATCGTTAAGAACTGTCAAGCAAATGGTGAAGTTGTTGCTTCAACTGGTGACGGTGTTAATGATGCCCCAGCTTTAAAACAAGCCGATATTGGTATTGCAATGGGACAAACTGGTACAGATGTTGCTAAGGAAGCAGCTAATATGATTTTGACAGATGATAACTTTGCCTCAATCGTCGCTGCTATTGAAGAAGGACGTGCCGTTTACAGCAACATTCGTAAGTTCTTAACTTACATTTTGACTTCAAACGTTCCGGAAGCTATTCCTTCAGTATTGTTCTTGTTCTCAGCTGGTCTTATTCCTTTGCCAATGACGGTTATGCAAATTTTAACCGTTGACTTAGGTACTGATATGTTACCTGCATTGGGATTGGGTGCTGAAGCTGCTGATCCAGATATTATGAATCAGCCACCACGTAAACGTAGTGAGCACTTGTTAAACAAAGGCGTTATGATTAAAGCCTTCTGCTGGTATGGTTTGTTATCTAGTTTAATTTCAAGTGGGGCATACTTCTTTGTTAACTGGCAAAATGGTTGGCCAGCTAAAGGTTTAGCTGCAAGTGGTTCAGTTTACATGCGTGCCACTACCATGGTTTTGGGTGCGATTGTCTTTACTCAGATTGCCAACGTTTTGAACTGTCGTACCAATAAGACTTCTATTTTCAAGAAGGGCTTGTTTAGTAACAAGAATATCTGGTACGGTATTGTCTTTGAAATCTGCTTGTTCTTTGTTTTGACAGTAACTCCAGGTATTCGTCAATTATTTAACACTACGCCATTATTCGCTTCAGATTGGCTATTCTTGTTCTTATTGCCAATCCCATTAGTACTTCTTGATGAAGCAAGAAAATGGTTAATGTATCATAAGCAAAATAATTAAAATAATCAATGATTTTTAAGCTGCTTAAGTTTTAAGCGGCTTTTCTTATGCTAAAATTATTTTTAAGGAGATAATTATTATGAAATGGATTTCAACTATTAAGAAAATTGGTAAAAAAGCTGTTGATAGCAAAGATGGCATGGTAATTTTATTCGGTGAAGGTGCTAACAAGGAACTTGAAGATGTTTCAGTTATCCAAAAGTTCGACGAAAGCACCCCAGTTAGTGGCTTTGTCTTCAAGAAAGGCGACACCATTACTGTTGACGGTCAAACTTATGTAGCAAACTATGTAGGTCCAATGGTTGAAAGCAACATGAAGGCCTTGGGGCACGCTACTTTATTCTTCAACCGTCCAGTATCAAAGGCACCTTTAGCTAACGCTGTTTACTTTGATCCAGATGTAGCTCAACCAATGCCTAACTTTAAGGTAGACGATGATATTGTTTACGAGCACATTTAATAATTAGGACAGGTAGATGGATTATAAACAAAAACATAAGGGCGAAACAGTATTTAAAAAGTGGTTTTTAAATAATCGTTTTAGTATTGTTTTAGTCAACATCTTATTGTTCTTTTTAATTATCTGGGTTTTCAATAAAATATCATTTGTCTTAAATCCAGCTTGGGTTTTCTTTAGTGCAGTTTTGCCACCACTATTATTGGCGGTTATTCAGTACTATATTATGAATCCCTTGGTTGATTGGCTGGAGAGAAAGGCGAGGGTACCGAGAGTATTAACAATTGTTGTTCTGTTCTTATTCGTAATTGTTGTCCTGATTTGGATTATCAATATTTTGGTACCTATTGTTCAAAACCAGATCAATTCTTTGATTAAGAATTGGCCGCATATTTGGGATGATGCTGTTAATGCAACGCAGAATGCCTTGAGCGATCCGCGTTTGCATCCCGTAAGAGGCAGCATTAAAAACATGATCGACAATACGCAGAAAACTTTATTTAAGTCAGGTCAAAGTGCGATTAACACTACTTTAGGCAATATTTCATCTGCCGTAAGTATTATTACGATGGTCGTGATGACTTTAATCACTGCACCGTTTATTTTGTTCTTCATGTTAAAAAGACGGTCACCAGCTTCGTCCATACATTACAAAAATTTCGCACCAGAGAAATGGCAACCTAGTTTCAGCAAATTGCTTTATGACATCAACTATGCATTAGCATCATATATTCGTGGTCAGATTACTGTTGCCTTCTGGGTTGGCGTAATGTTTGCAATTGGCTATTCAGTTGTTGGCTTGCCTTATGGGGCAGCACTAGCAATCTTAGCTGGTTTCTTAAACTTGATTCCATACTTTGGTACGCCGATTGCTTTGATTCCGGTAATCGTAATTGCGATCATGACTTCTGGCTCAATGCTGGTTAAAGTTTTAGTTGTCTTTGTAATTGAACAAACAATTGAAACAAGAGTTTTGAGTCCATTGGTGATGGGCAACAAGATGGCCATGCACCCTGTTACTACGATCTTGCTTTTGATTGGTGCAAGTTCCGTTTGGGGACTTTGGGGCGTAATTTTTGGAATTCCAATTTATGCAATCTTGAAGATTATTGTGTCTCGCGTGTACAATTATTATCGAAGAGAATCTGAAATTTTTAGCGAAACGGATGCTGCTTCTTTAACCACGGGGGATGCAGATAAAACAACGAAAAATACTGCTAAATAGTTTTAAAGCGTGGCTTAAAAGCTACGCTTTTTTTGATTAAGGAGCTGTTTGAATGACAAATCACGTAGTTTTATATGAACCATTAATGCCAGCAAATACTGGTAATATTGCACGTACCTGTGCTGGTACAAACACTGTCTTAGATTTGATTGAACCATTAGGCTTTCAAATTGATAATAAAAAGATGAAGCGTGCAGGGCTAGACTATTGGGATAAAGTTGAAGTGCATATGCACGATGACTTAAATGCATTTTTAAAGACATTGGGTCCAGACGATGAAATGTATCTTATTTCTAAGTTCTCATCAAAGAATTATTCTCAAGTGGATTACACTGATAAGAATAAGAATTATTACTTTGTTTTTGGTAAGGAAACTACTGGTTTACCTGAGACATTTATGCGTGAATATTACGACCGCAATTTAAGAATTCCAATGTCTGATAATATTCGTTGCTATAATTTATCCAATTCAGTGGCCATGGTTTTGCTTGAAGCACTTCGTCAACAAGGCTTTCCACACATGGAAACAACCCACCACTATGAGAATGATAAGTTAAAAGACGATTATGACCGTCCAGAAAGATATGAACGTAATTTAGGAGAAAATAAATAATGGATTTTGAAAAACAAACACCCGTAACAGTACAATCATTTCACTATGATTTAACTGACGAAAATGCCAAAGCTAAGAGTGAAGTTAACCCAGGAATCAGAAAATTAGACGTCAGTGGTGATGATGAACACTCAGAAGAAAATGGTAGCTACTACGATGTTGCTGTCTTCTTTGACGTAATTCCTGAACCAGTTGAATTCGAAGTAAGCGGAGCAATTCACCAAATTGTTCAAATTAAGGATTATCACGGTGATGGTTCTGATATTGATAACGCTGACTGGCAATTACTTAGCAGACCACTAGTTGAATATATTGAAACTTTGACTTACGAAGTTACGCAAGTTACATTCGATAAACCTGTCAACTTGAACTTCAAGGCCAACTTTTAGTCACTAATTAAGGTGAGTACATGCCTGTAAAAAGGAAAAAGAGAAAGATAAAAACTAAAAGAAAATATAATAAAAGCAAGGCTAAAAAGCAGAGCTTAAATTGGAGCATTGTAGGACTGGTACTAATTTTAGTATCAGTTTTGGCGTTTATGAGGTTCGGCATTTTAGGCAAGCAAATTGCTAATGTGATTCGTATGCTTTTTGGTGACTCATATCTGTTTGCAAGCGGCTTATTGGCATTATTTGGCCTAGTAAACTTGATTTATAATCAGCCGATTCATTTAACCGTTAAGCGTTCTATTGGTCTGAGTTTAACTTTTATTGGGGTGCTGCTATTACAAAGCAATTTATACTTTGAACATGAACTGGTTAATAGCGGTTTTTGAACTCATTTTGGCATGCAATGTCTGCAGAATTTGGCCGAGCTGGCGTAACTGAAAGCGTCGGGGGCGGTTTTGTAGGTGCATTAGGCTATCAAATTTTTTATCCATTGCTTGGGCAAATCGGCATCAACGTTTTTGCCGTGCTGCTTTTGCCGATCGGTGTTCTCATGTTCTTTGACGTTAAGTTCAGAACGATTATTGAGAAGTTTCAATCGATCAGTCAACTCTTTATTCAGAGAAATAAAGAAGCCGGAGCCAAATTAAAGGATAAGTATGGGGATGCCATTGAAAAGAGAAAGCAGGCGCATTTAGCCAAAAAAGAAGATGAGCCTGCCGATCCAGATAAGCCAATCTTTCCTGACGTAGCTGATTTTGATCCTGATGATGACGATGAAAAGGAGAACACGGAAGATACTACGCCAGCTGTACAAGATGTTGCTCCTGAACCCGAACCAGAGCCAGAACCGCAGATTCAAATTGCCCCTCAACACGGTGAGGCTGAAAAGGATTTGCCTAAATCTCATTCATTTGCCGATGAAGATAAAAAATTAGAGCAAGAATTAGGCCAGGTAGATCATGGGGAACTCAAGACAAACGAACCCGTCAATAAGGCATATAAAATGCCGCCGCTTAGCTTGCTTGATCCAATTAAGTCGACCGACCAAAGTGCTGATCGTGATTTGATCAAGAAAAATACGCAGATCTTGCAATCTACGTTTAAGAGTTTTGGCGTCAAAGTTATCATTAAAAAGGCTATTTTAGGACCAACAATTACGCGGTATGAAGTTCAGCCTGCCGTTGGTGTAAAAGTTAGTCGAATCGTTAACTTGGCAGATGATTTAGCCCTTGCTTTAGCAGCTAAAGATATCAGAATTGAAGCGCCTATTCCAGGCAAACCTTTTATTGGTATCGAAGTTCCTAACCGAGCAACTTCCGTAGTATCCTTTAAAGATGTAATGGAACATCAAGATAAAAAGGCTAAAAAAGTTCCAATGGATGTGCCTTTGGGTAAGGATGTTACAGGAAGCATCATTTCGGCTAATTTAACTAAAATGCCGCACTTGCTGATTGCCGGTTCTACTGGGTCAGGTAAGTCTGTAGCGATTAACACGATTTTAGCCAGCATTTTGATGAAGGCTAGACCTGAAGAGGTTAAGCTGGTTTTAATCGATCCTAAAATGGTAGAATTGTCGGTTTATAATGGCGTACCTCATCTGCTGATTCCAGTCGTAACGGACGCTAAACTGGCTTCTAACGCTTTACGCAAAGTCGTTAAAGAGATGGAGCGCAGATATAAATTATTCGCTGCTGGCGGCGTTAGAAATATGGATGAGTACAACCGCAAAGTTGCTGAAAACAACCAGGATAAAACTAAGCCAGCTATGAAACCATTGCCTTATATTTTGGTCGTGGTTGACGAACTTAGTGATTTGATGATGGTGGGTGGCCACGATGTTGAAGGAGCAATCGTTCGTTTAGGTCAGATGGCCCGTGCTGCCGGAATTCATATGATCTTGGCTACTCAGCGTCCTAGTGTTGATGTTATTACTGGTTTAATTAAGGCCAACGTCCCATCACGTATTTCATTTGCCGTTTCCAGTGGTGTAGATTCAAGAACTATTTTGGATCAAACTGGTGCGGAGAAACTACTGGGTCGTGGTGATATGCTTTATATGCCAATTGGTGCTTCCAAACCTGAACGTGTTCAAGGAGCTTATATTGCTAGTGATGAAGTTGAACGCGTGATTGATTGGGTTAAGAAACAGCAAAAAGTCGATTACGATGAAACAATGATTCCTAAAAAAGGTGAGAGTACATCAAATGATGTAGGTAATAATGACGAACCAGAAGATGAGTTCTATAATCAAGCTGTCGAATTTGGTTCGTCGTCAGCAAACTGCCAGTGTATCAATGCTGCAAAGACGCTTTAGAATAGGCTATAACCGTGCGGCTAGAATCGTTGATGAGATGGAAGCCAAAGGAATCGTTGGCCCATCAGAGGGATCAAAGCCGCGCCAAGTATTGGTGCCACCAGTAAAGAATGAAGGTAACTCAAACAATGCTAACAACTAATATTGAAATTAGAAAAAATGAAAAAAATTTACAACAGCCGTAGTGGGCTGTTTTTTGCGTTTGCCACTTACTAGTCATAATCTTGCCTTTTCTAGTTTGCTTGCACGCTTGCAGATGAACACTTCATTGGCTTATCCAACGATTGCTACTCAGCAACAGAAGTTGGCCCAGCTGTATGATCTGCAATTTGATGTATTACCACAGCTTTTTGGTAAAGAGATCATTCTTACTTATTATGCTAATTTTGTAGAACCAGCTGAAATTCTTGATCCAGATTATACATATGATGAAATAATTGAGACGCTTAGTCAAATCATTAAGTCGCCTTCATATGATCAAAATCTACTTGCTTATGCAAAGCGCCAGCTGGAAGAAGATTATAATGAACTAATGGAACAGCCAGCTAATTATGCCATTGATCGTTTCTTTAAATTATGGTATCGAGATCACCCTGATTATGCGGAAAACTTTATGGGGCCAATTCAAGAAATCAAAGATGCTGGCTTAGACGAAATGAACAATTTTGTTAGCAGCTTGCGCGACGTGCCCATGGCAGTACTAGGCATGGCCCGCGACAATAATCAATTAACCAAATTGGTTAACCAATACTTTAGAGGCGCCGGCATTATCAAACAATTTGAGGTAGACGATTTAACTATTCCGGCAGAAAATAATCCACTTGAAAAGACGGAAGAGCAAGATAATGCTCAAGCACAATTATTAATGGGCTTTGGTTTTAAGCAAAAAATCACGTATCAAGGTCAAATTGCCGGTTTACTATTAAGTCAATATTTAGCTGGTGATCAATCTTCAAAGCTATTTAATCAAATTCGTGAAGAACTAGGCGCAGCTTATGATGTAGAAGCAAATAGTTTTGCTAATAACAATTTGTTTTTGATAAATGCTGGACTTGATCCGGCTAAAATCGAAGATGCTAAACGAATCGTATTTAATGAAATGCAACGGATAGCAGATGGAGAGATTGATGAGGCTTTGTTTAAGAAGTCTCAAAAAATCGCTTGAGCGTAACACTAAGATTGGCTTAGACGGACAAAACTGGCAGTTAGGACAGGCCCTGCGCAGTGCACTATTTCCTGAGTATACGAATTTTGATCGTGCAGCTGCAATTAAACGAGCAACGTCTCATCAATTAGTCGATTTTGTTAAAAATCTATTCTTTAATGAAAGCTATATTTTAAAATGATCATACCTAAGATAATTAAAAGAGAATATAAATCAGGCTTTAAGGCCGAAGTGATTTTAAAACCGCATTTTTATCAACGCTTTTTTTGGCATTATTATTGATTTTGGTAGCAGTGATCCACAAAAAGTTGCCGGTTCAGCCCATTTTTAGAGCATAAGTTATTTGCTCAAAAAAGATGGTGACATTTCTCATAAATTTGAAGAAATCGGTGCAGATGTAAATGCCTTTACTTCGTTCAATGAAACAATGTTTTATTGCAGCGGTATTGACCATACACCTAAAATGATTGATCTGTTGTTTGAACTAGTTGGCCAGCCATATTTCACCAAGCAAAACATCGCTAAGGAAGCACCAATTATTACGCAAGAGCTGGCAATGTATAAAAACGATCCTATTTGGGGCCTCAATAATGCCATTATGACTGAGATGTTTGGTCATTCTAACTTAGGCGTCGAGGTAGTTGGTACAGAAAAAAGTCAATTGCTAGCGTAAATAAAAGTAATTTAACTGATGCTTATAGTAAGAATTATGTCCCAGCAAAAATGCAGTTTATTGCATGTGGTGATTTCTCAGATAACCAAGTTAAGACGATCTTGAGACAAGTTGGAAATTACAAGAAAAATACTTCCAAGCTGCTAAGGCAGAACTAGATCAAAAAGAAGCACCCGTGGGTGAAATGAAGGACATCGTTTTGCCTGTAAAGGGAAATTCTAGAGCGTTCGGAATTGGTATTCGTTTTGAAAACTTTAAAAAAGTATTATCAAGTTTTGATTTGACTCAAATTCTGCTTGAAATAATGTTAGAATCAAAATTAAGTGTGATGGGAACTTGGTTTGAAGAGATGCGAGATAAACAAATATTGACCAATCCGCTTCAAATCTCAGTTAATTACACTAGACAGGGCGATTTTACGACCATTTTTGGTGTAAGCCAACAAGCTGACAAAGCAATTCAAGAAATAAAGCGTGAGTTGACTAAGCCAGTAGCTAAGAATTCTGAAGAATATCATTTTCTTGAGAAGAATTTTGCTTTGCAAAAGAAGAATGGTTAGCACGTACTGTTAGGACAATGAATGATCTTTCATCTTTGGCAATTGAAATGATTGAGGAAAATCTGGATCATGAAAATTTGGATTTGAATTTGAGAAAGCTACAAGTAATGGGCTTTGACGAATTTAATCAGTTATGCAAACAATTGATGAAAGATAGTACAATTTGTTCAGCTTATTTAGATCCTGATAGGGAGTGATATTGAATGAAGCGTGCAATTGTGTTTGGTGCAACCGGTGGAATCGGGCAAGAGATTTGCCGAGATTTAGCCGCTGAAGGCTGGTCGCTCTACTTGCACTACAATTCACATGAGCAAACGGCATTAGACCTAGGCAAAGAGTTATTTGCTAAATATCCTAGTCAAGATTTTTTACCAATTAAATTGGATTTTGCATCAAGTGATGCTGAGCTGGCAGACTTTGTAAAAAAGCTTTTGCCAGTAAATGCAGCTGTCTTTGCTCAAGGAATTACCAAGTACGGTTTTTTAGGCGATGAAACACTTGATAACATTACTAAGTTAATCAATGTAAACCTTACTGTACCGATAAAACTGACTAAGCTGTTAGAATCGCAATTAATGCGGCAAGACTATAGTCGGATAGTTTATCTAGGATCCGTTTATGGCGGCGCAGGCAGCGCGCTTGAGGCTGTTTATAGCGCAACTAAAGGCGGGTTAACGCGTTTTGCCCAGGCATATGCTCGTGAAGTCGCATCTAATAATTTAACGGTTAACGTGATTGCTCCAGGTGCCGTTAAAACTAACATGAATGCCATCTTTTCTGAAGATACGATTCAGGAAGTACAAGATGAGATTCCTATGGGGCGTTGGGCTAAAGCAAATGATATTTCATATTGGGTAACAACTTTGTTAAATAAGCGTAGCGGCTACTTAACAGGACAAACTATTTATGTAACTGGCGGCTGGCTTTTATAACTAAGACGTTGCAAGTGAATTTTTATGGTATACTCAATTTGTTAAACTTAATTTTGAAGAGGTAAATATGGCAGACATCGGAGATAAATTAAAGAGCGCCAGAGAGGCTAAAGGACTTTCAATTCAAGATATCGAAAAGGCAACTAAGATTCAAAGCAGATATCTTGAAGCAATTGAAAACAATGAATTTGATAAGCTTCCAGGTGATTTTTACGTTAGAGCATTTATTAGACAATATGCTCAAGTTGTTGGCTTAGATGGTAAGGAACTTCTTAGCGACTATCATGAAGATATTCCTGAATCCAAGCCGGATGAATACGTAGAAAACTCGATTGACAATAAGAGTGAAGAAGTACGTGAGACTACTGATAATAAGAAGAATCTGTGGAAGAATTACTTGCCACGGATTGCGATCGTCCTTGGTGTTATTATCGTAATCTTGGTTGTATATGTCTTATATGCACGCTTATCATCTAGTGGTCAACAAAATGAAGCAGATAATAGTGGTGTAACTGTTTCATCACAAAAATCATCATCTTCTTCATCAAAGAAGCCAGCTAAGAAGGTGGCTGTAAGTCAAGTTAGGGTTAAGAAGATCAGTGATAACGAATACCGTGTTACTGGTTTGAAGAATAACCGTCGTTTAGTTGTTCGTGCAGGCTCAACTCAAAATATTTCTGCCAGCGTATCTACTGACGGCAACACTACTTGGCAATCAACTTTAATCGCTAAGCAAAAGCATACTGTGGCTCTCCCATCTAATGTACAACGAGTAGTAGTAACTTTAGGTAACGACAATGGTACTTCAATTACCATCGGTGGCAAGAAGATTCCTTATGCACCAAACAATGCATACCGTACCATTACTTTGTTGATTGGTAAGGCTAAGAGAACTTCACACAATTCTAATACCCAAAACGATTCAAACAACACAAACGATAACAATTCTACTAACAACGGTGGTTCAAATACTCAAAGCAGACAAACTCAAAGTAGCACAACCACTACTAGCAGAACTGAAACTCAAAGTAGCCGTACGCAATCATCAACTACTCAAAGTAGTCAAGCTAATGAACAAAGCAGACAAACACAACAATCATCTGCTGCGCAATCATCAACTACTACCCAAGGTAACGCTGGTGGTAACAACAGCGGTGGCGACAACGGAAACAATGGTAATTAAGGCTTAGGAGAAGTAAAGAATAATGAATTTACCTAATAAACTTACTGTATTTAGAATCTTTTTGATTCCAGTATTTATGTTAATTATAATTTTTGGTGGGGATGCACATACGGTAGCTGCAGGTTACACCGTTTACTGGAGTAGAGTAATTGCTGCGATCGTATTCGCAATTGCTTCAGCAACCGACTGGTTTGACGGTCATATTGCTCGTTCACGTAACATGGTTACTAACTTTGGTAAGTTTGCTGACCCATTGGCAGACAAGATGTTAACTATGACTGCATTTATTTACTTAGTTGACTTAAAGCTTGCTCCAGCATGGGTTGTAGCAATTATCGTTTGCCGTGAATTAGCAGTTACTGGTTTGCGTTTAATCTTGGCAGAAAACAAAGGCCAAGTTTTGGCAGCTAAGATGCCAGGTAAGATTAAGACCACTTGCCAAATGCTTTCAATCATTTTCTTGTTGATTGGTAACTTCTGGTACATTGGTACTATCTTACTTTACTTAGCATTGATCTTTACTATTTACTCAGGTTACGACTACTTCCACCAATCATGGGGCGTATTCAAGGGTTCAATGTAATAGATTATTAATAATTGATTAAAAGAAGCAAGTTTTTGCTTCGTTTTTTATTTTCTCAGAAAAAATGAGCCTTTTTTGCGTAATAAAAAGTGTGGGGAAAATGATTTGAACATTCGTTTGCATTTTGCTTGCAAATTGGTTGTTGAACAAAGTATAATTATTAAGTACGAAAGTTTAGGAGGTAGCAATGGCCAAAGATGAAAAGCAAGCTGCATTAGACGCAGCTCTTAAGAAAATTGAAAAGAACTTTGGAAAAGGTGCCGTTATGCGTATGGGTGAAAAAGCAGATACGCAAATTTCAACAGTGCCAACCGGTTCACTTGCCTTAGATGCCGCTATTGGTGTTGGTGGTTATCCTCGTGGCAGAATTATCGAAATTTATGGTCCAGAATCATCTGGTAAGACTACTGTAGCCCTTCATGCAGTTGCTGAAGTGCAAAAACGTGGCGGAACAGCTGCTTATATCGATGCCGAAAACGCAATGGATCCGGCTTACGCAGAAGCTTTGGGCGTGGACATTGATTCATTGATTCTTTCACAACCTAATACTGGTGAAGAAGGTTTGCAAATTGCCGATACCTTGATTTCCAGTGGTGCGATTGACATTGTGGTAGTTGACTCTGTAGCTGCCTTAGTACCACGTGCCGAAATTGAAGGTGAGATGGGGGATGCTCACGTCGGCTTGCAAGCTCGTTTGATGAGTCAAGCTTTGCGTAAATTATCAGGTACCATTTCTAAGACTAAGACAATTGCGATCTTTATTAACCAGATCCGTGAAAAAGTTGGTGTCATGTTTGGTAACCCTGAAACCACACCAGGTGGTCGAGCACTTAAGTTCTACTCAACTATTCGTCTTGAAGTAAGAAGAGCAGAACAAATTAAGCAATCAGGTGATGTTCTTGGTAACCGCGTTAAGATTAAGGTTGTTAAGAACAAGGTTGCTCCACCATTCAAGGTTGCCGAAGTTGATATCATGTATGGCAAGGGTATTTCACAAAGTGGTGAATTGCTTGATATGGCTGCCGACAAGGATATTATTGATAAGGCTGGTTCATGGTACTCATACAAGAATGACCGAATTGGCCAAGGGCGTGAGAATGCCAAGAAGTATCTTGAAGATCACCCAGATATTTATCAAGATATTCAAGAACAGGTTCGTAAGGCTTATGGAATTGACGAAAAGTCAATTGCTGATCGCGAGAATCCTGAAAAGATCAAGGAAAAGCATGAAGAAGCACAACAAGAAGAATCTGATGCCAAAGATGCTGAAAAAACTAAATAATATTAGTCTTTACCTTGGAAATTTATTCCAAGGTTTTTTTATCATGATTGACATGGACTCATAGGTTCTTTATCATAAAAGTTGTGTGAATAATTCTAAAAAAAGGCGATAGTAATCATGAATACAATAATTATGATTCCCGTCGCAACTGCCATTGTTTCACTTTTGGTGGGTACAGGCATTGGTTATGCAATTCGTAAGCATTCTTGGGAACAAAAGGCCCAGAATGCGCAAAATGATGCAGACCATATTTTGGCTGATGCTAGAGCACAGGTAGCTGCCGCTGAAGCAGAAGTCAACGCACAGAAGCAAGCAGCAGAAGCTGTTAAGCAAAGTGCTGAAAATACTAAGAAAGAAAAGATTCTTGAAGCTCAAGAACAAATTCGTGATTTTAGGCAAAAAACCGAAGATGAGTTAAATGTCAAAAAGGACAACTTAGCTCGGGAAAAGAACCGTTTACAACAACGTGAAGATACCTTAGATCATAAGACTTCTTTGTTAGATGAAAGAGAAACTGGACTCACGCAAAAAGAAGATCAATTAAAGCAGCAAGATGCTAGCTTACAGGCGAAGTTAACTGAGGCTGATGAATTAGTTGAAACCAGACGGCAAAAACTTTATGACGTAGCTAAATTAGACAAGGAACAAGCTAAAAAGATTGTTCTTGATCAATTATCTGATGAATTAGTTAAAGAACGGGCTGAAATGATCAGAAACAGCAATGAAGAAGTTAAAGCTAAAGCTGATCATTTTGCCAATCAAGTCATTGTTGATGCCATTCAAAGCAGTGCAGCAGATACTGTAGCCGAGACTACCGTATCTGTTGTTGACTTGCCAAATGAAGAAATGAAGGGACGGATTATTGGTCGTGAAGGTCGCAACATCCGTTCATTTGAGGCTTTAACTGGAATCGATCTAATTATCGATGACACACCAAAAGTTGTCACACTGAGTGGTTTCGATCCTATTAGACGTGAAATTGCCAAGAGAGCAATGGAACGATTAATCAAGGATGGTCGAATTCACCCAGCTCGCATTGAGGAAATGGTTGATAAGGCCAGAAAAGAAGTAAACGACGATATTTACGAAGCTGGTGAAAGTGCCTTGATGGAATTAGGTATCCATCGAATGAACCCTGAATTGGTTAAGACACTTGGTCGTTTGAAGTATCGTACTTCATATGGACAAAATGTTTTGTCTCACTCAATTGAAGTCGGTAAGCTAGCAGGTACTATGGCTGCGGAACTTGGTCTAGATGAAAAATTAGCGGTTCGCGCGGGATTATTACACGATATTGGTAAAGCCATCGATCATGATATCGAAGGTTCCCACGTAGAAATTGGGGTTGAATTAACCAGAAAATATCATGAACCCGATGTTGTAGTTAACGCGATTGCTGCTCACCACGGTGATGTGCCTAAGTTATCGTTTATTGCTGAACTTGTTGTTGCAGCAGATACGATTTCTTCAGCTCGTCCAGGTGCAAGAAGCGAGAGTTTGGAAAATTACATTAGACGTTTAACTGAACTAGAAAAAATTGCTAAGAGCTATCAAGGCGTTAAGCAAGCTTATGCTATTCAAGCAGGGCGTGAAGTTCGAGTTATGGTTGAGCCTGATGAAATTTCAGATGATCGAACAGTAATTTTTGGCACGTGATATCCGTAATCAAGTAGAAAAGGAACTGGATTATCCAGGAAATATCAAGATTACCGTTATCCGTGAAAAACGTGTTGTAGCAATTGCTAAATAAAGAAAAGGTTTGGAATGCAAAGTTCCAAACCTTTTTTCGTTATTTGTACAAAAGCTTGTCTACTTGTATAATTAGAACAAGTATATAAGGAAAGTAGCCACATATGTTTAAAATTATTGTTGAATTATTCTTATTAGTAATTATTTCAGCGGCCATTACACCTTTTATTAGGCGTCTTGCCTTTGTACTGGGTGCCGTTGATAATCCTAATGCTCGTCGTGTTAATAAGAAACCAATGCCAACTATCTGGGGGACTAGGCATTTTCGTTACTTTTAACATTGGCGCTTTTGTGCTTTTAAGAGAGCAGTTCCCTACTCATGAAAATTTTTTCAATTCTGCTAGCTTCCAGTGTAATCGTGCTGACAGGATTAATTGATGATATTTTGGAATTGAAGCCTAGACAAAAAATGTTTGGTATTTTTATTGCCGCGTTGATCATCTATTTCTTAGCGGGCATCAGAATGAACGTGTTGAAGCTTCCTTTCATTACACATGAAATCAATTTGGGCTGGTGGAGTTTTCCAATTACCATTTTCTGGATATTAGCGTTAACTAATGCTGTTAACTTAATCGATGGATTGGATGGACTAGCCGATGGAGTTTCGATGATTTCTTTAACTACAATGGGAATTGTCGGATATTTCTTCTTGCACACGCATCAGCTTTACGTGCCAATTGCTTGTTTCATGCTGGCAGCTTGTTTATTAGGCTTTTTGCCATATAATTTCCACCCAGCTAAGATCTTTTTTAGGCGATACTGGTGCGCTCTATATCGGTTTTATGATCGCGGTTTTATCGTTAAAAAGGCTTGAAGAACGTCACCTTTATTTCATTGCTCGTACCAATCATTATTTTAGGTGTGCCAATCACCGATACGGTTTATGCAATGATTAGACGTAAGCTTAATAAAAAGCCGATTTCAGAAGCTGACAAGCACCACTTGCACCACCAGTTAATGCGAATGGGGTTAACTCATAGACAAACAGTGTTAACTATTTACGCATTATCATTAGTCTTTTCATTTATTTCACTATTATTCTTGCTTTCACCAGCTTGGGGTACTTGGCTCTTGATTATCGGCTTGCTATTTGCTCTTGAGTATTTCGTGGAATCGATTGGATTATTAGGTGAAAAATATCATCCTTTGATGCATGTAATTCAAAAGATTATTAACCAAAAGAGTAGAGTAGATCCTACTGTTGAGGTCTGGCACTTAGGGGATGAAAAACCTGATCAATTGAAGAGTAAGAAAGATCAAGATAAAAAAGAATAAAATAAAAGGTTTAGCATCGTTGCTAAACCTTTTTTATTGCTCATGGAAATTATTATCTTTGACAGGAATTTCATTGTAGCGTTTTTGTCCCTTAGTAAATTTAATTTGACCAGATAATAAGTTAGTCAGATCAGTCTTAGTTTTTTCTTGATCGTCATCATCTAAGAAAATATGAATTTTTACATCTACGCCATATTCAGTATCGGCAATAAAGACGTCATTGGTTTTTAAATAATGATCTACCTCGTCAAAGCGGTTATAAGGAACGCTGAAAAGTAATTCTTGTTGCAGTACGCGTTTAATTACGCCAACTTTTTCTACAGCATTAGTTACGCTGTTAGAATATGCACGAATTAAGCCACCCGCACCTAATTTAATGCCGCCAAAATATCTGGTGACGACTACGGTAACGTTCTTTAGCTTCATCAGCTGCAATGCTTTTAATTCAGGAATACCAGCGGTACCGGAAGGTTCACCGTTATCACATTTTTTGACTTGCTCGTCGTTTAAACCGATCGTGTAAGCAAAGGTATTGTGGGTAGCATCGCGATATTTCTTCGAAATTTCTTGAATAAAAGCATTTGCTTCTTCAACGGAATTGGTTCTAGCAATGCTGGCAATAAATATACTCTTTTAATGATCAATTCGCCGCTGCCGTTTTCTTTAATAGTTGAAAAAAATTTTCTTTTTCTGACTAAAAAAAATCGCCTCTTTTTTGCGTAATAAATAATAGAGGGGTGAAAACAATGGAAGATTCAACTCTATTATTTGGTCGTCAATGGGTTGTTAGTCAAAAGGATTCTAGCATATTTACGCTTTCTAGCAAAATTCCCGCAATTGAAAACGAAAAATGCAACCGATGCGGCACGAAGGTTGAACATAAATTACCGAGTGACAAATATTATTGCCGTGGCTGCATTGGAATTGGTCGGATTGTTGAAGGTTGTTTTTTAGTAAGACAAAACGAAAATTATGAGTATCCTGAAAAAAAGAAAGGTGGCCTGACCTGGGCCGGACAATTAACGCCACTGCAGCAGAAAATTTCTGATGAACTAGTCAGTAATTTTAAACAGAGGAAAAACAGTTTAGTTCATGCAGTAACTGGAGCAGGTAAAACGGAAATGCTGTTTCAATTAATTGCCGAATGTATGAAAAACGGCAAAAGAGCCTGCATTGCTACGCCAAGAATTGATGTGGTTAATGAGCTGTTTCCTCGTTTTCAAGCCGCTTTTGCAGAAATTGAGATTGGTAAATATCATGGCCGAGAATTTAAAGAGCCAGGACTAGAACAGCTGACGATTTGTACCACGCACCAGTTAATGAAATTTTATGAAGCGTTTGATTTATTGGTTATTGATGAGGTGGACTCGTTTCCCTATGTAGGCGATCCGCAACTGCATTTTGCGGCTAAGGCAGCCGTTAAGAAGACTGGCGTGAGGGTTTATCTAAGTGCAACGCCAACCGAAGATCTGCTGGAAGAGGCAAAACAAGGAAAGATTCAAATTTTAAAGTTAAATCGACGCTTTCATGGCGGACTTTTACCAGTACCGCGAGAAAAATTATTTATTAAACCATTCTTAGATAAGAAAAAGCAGATTCATCCAAAATTGCTGCTGGAAATAAAAAAGGTGATTAAAAGTGGACACCCATTATTGGTCTTTGTCCCGAGAATTGAAGAGATCTCTGTTTATTTACAAATTTTACAAAAAAGTTTAAAGGATAAACAAATCAAAATTGCTGGTGTGCACGCTCAAGATCCTCAGCGACTAGAAAAAGTACAGGCATTTCGCGAGAAAAAAGTTGATTTGCTTTTAACGACGACTATTTTGGAGCGAGGCGTAACTTTTAAACACGTTTGGGTAATTATTATTGCGGCAGATGATTCGATTTATACGGCCGCAAGTTTGGTGCAGATTGCAGGACGAGTAGGTAGAGCTAAAGACGATCCTAGTGGACTAGTGCTGTATTGTTACCATCGCTATACCAAGAATATCCGCAGCAGCATTAAGCAAATTAAGGAGATGAATAAATGAGAAAGTGCCTGCTTTGTGAACAGGTTTTTACGCCTGATATTTTCTTTGCCGAGATTTTTCGCTAAAAAGTATCGAGAAAGAAAAATCTGCCTGCACTGTCTAAAACAATTTCGACGTTTGACAGATAAAAAGTGTGCCATTTGTTCCAAAATGCTGGACAAAGGAATTATCTGCACTGACTGCGTGAGATGGAAAAAGATCTATCAAGGAGATGTTTTACGTAATCATGCGCTGTATCGCTATGATGCAACTTTTCATGATCTGATGGTTTCTTATAAGCGGCGCGGCGATTATGCGATGCGCGAGATTTTGCAGGAATTATGCTATGAATATTTGAACAAAAATAAATACGATTATTATGTTCCAGTACCTACATCGCCTGAGCATCAAATGAGACGGCAATTTGATACAATTTCTGCCATTTATGGTGATATTTTGCCGCTTACGCCGGTTTTAATTAAGAAGGAAGGCAGTCATGCCCAGGGGGAGAAAAACAAAGAAGAAAGGCTAAAACGCCGCAAGGGTTTTTAATTGATAAAAAGATTAATATAGGAGAAAATATACAGACAGGGAAAGTATTAATTTTGGATGATATTTACACTACAGGACGAACGCTTTATCACGCACGGGACTGCTTAAAAGAGGCTTTTCCAGGGATGCAAATTGAAAGCTTTTCAATTTGTCGATAGATTTGTTATGAAACGCTTTCATTTTTTGGTATAATGAAAGAGTAAAGAAAAACCGTATAACGGTGAAAGGAGAATCTTATATGTTAAAGTACAATGTTTCGTGGAGAAAATATTGAAGTAACTGACGCTTTAAGAAGCTATGTTGAAAAACGTTTAAACAAATTGGAAAAATACTTTGAATTGAATCAAGACGTGCTCGCACACGTAAACTTAAGAGTTTACCGTGATCACTCTGCCAAGGTCGAAGTCACTATTCCTTTACCATACTTGGTTTTGAGAGCTGAAGAAACCACGGATGATATGTATCGTAGCATTGACTTCGTTTCAGAGAAACTTGAACGTCAAATCAGAAAGTACAAGACTCGTGTTAACAGAAAGAGTCGTGAAAAAGGTTTACAAGATTTCTTCGTGGAAGAACCTCAAGAAGAAAAGAAGCCTAGTGAATTCGATATCGTTCGTAACAAGCGCGTAAGTTTGAAACCAATGGATCCAGAAGAAGCAATTTTGCAAATGGATATGTTGGAACACGACTTCTTCGTATTTGAAGATGCTGAAACCAACGGCACTAGCGTTGTTTACCGTAGAAACGATGGTCGTTACGGCTTGATTGAAACTAACGAATAATTGAGTTGAAATACTCGTTACATAAAAAACCTCGCGTTTGTTTGAGCGTGGGGTTTTTTATTTAGAATATTTTTATTTTGTAGATAAACATGTTAAAATTATTCTGTATTTTTAGACTTTACGACATATAAGGACCGATTTAATGGTAAACATTTTAAAGAAACTATATAACGATGATAAAAGAGAACTTAAGAAATTTGGAAAAAATCGCAGCTAAGGTAGAATCTCATGCAGATGAAATGAGCAAGCTATCTGATGAACAATTGCAAGCAAAGACACCAGAATTTCGTGACCGGATTAAGAAGGGCGAAAGCTTGGACGATCTTTTGCCAGAAGCATTCGCAGTTGCTCGTGAAGGTGCTAAGCGTGTCTTAGGCCTTTACCCATTCCACGTACAAATCTTGGGTGGTATTGCACTTCACTATGGTAACATTGCCGAAATGATGACTGGTGAAGGTAAGACTTTGACAGCAACCATGCCTGTATACTTAAATGCGCTTGAAGGCAAGGGTGTACACGTTGTTACTGTTAACGAATACCTTTCAAGTCGTGACGAAGAGGAAATGGGTCAACTTTACAAGTGGCTTGGTTTAACTGTTGGCTTGAACTTGAACTCAATGTCACCAGATGAAAAGCGTGCAGCTTACAACTGTGATGTTACTTACTCAACTAACTCAGAACTTGGCTTTGACTATTTGCGTGACAACATGGTTGTTTATAAGGAACAAATGGTTCAACGTCCATTGAACTATGCAATCATCGACGAAGTTGACTCCATCTTAATTGATGAAGCTAGAACTCCATTGATCATTTCTGGTGAAGCTGAACAAGCAAACAGCGACTACATCCGTGCTGACCGTTTTGTAAAAACTTTGACTGAAGATAAGAGCGATGATGACGCCGACGATGATGAAGATCACGGCGATTACAAGATTGACTGGCCAACTAAGACCATTTCTCTTACTAGAACTGGTATTGAAAAGGCTTGTCAACACTTTGGCTTAAAGAACTTGTACGATGTTGAAAACCAAAAGTTAGTCCACCACATCGATCAAGCTCTTCGTGCTAACTACATCATGCTTAAGGATATCGACTACGTTGTCCAAGATGGCGAAGTTTTAATCGTTGACTCATTCACTGGTCGTGTAATGGAAGGCCGTCGTTACTCAGATGGTTTGCACCAAGCTATTGAAGCTAAGGAAGGCGTAAAGATTCAAGAAGAATCAAGAACGCAAGCTACTATTACTTACCAGAACTTCTTCAGAATGTACAAGAAGTTGTCAGGTATGACTGGTACTGCCAAGACTGAAGAAGAAGAATTCCGTGAAATCTACAACATGCAGGTAATCACAATTCCAACCAACCGTCCAATTGCCAGAAAAGACATGCCAGACATCTTGTATCCAACTTTGGATTCTAAATTCCATGCTGTAGTTGAAGAAATCAAGAAGCGTCACGCTAAGGGACAACCTGTTTTGGTTGGTACTGTTGCTATTGAAAGTTCAGAACGTTTGAGTAAGATGCTTGATGAAGCAGGCATTCCTCACGCAGTTTTGAACGCTAAGAACCACGCTAAGGAAGCTCAAATCATCATGAACGCTGGTCAACGTGGTGCTGTAACTATCGCTACTAACATGGCCGGTCGTGGTACTGACATTAAGCTTGGGCCTGGTGTTAAGGAACTCGGTGGTTTAGCAGTTATTGGTACTGAACGTCACGAATCACGTCGTATTGATAACCAGCTTCGTGGTCGTTCTGGTCGTCAGGGTGACCCAGGTTACACTAGATTCTACTTATCACTTGAAGATGACTTGATGAAGCGTTTCGGTGGAGACCGTGTTAAGGACTTCTTGGACCGTTTGTCAGGCAATGATGAAGACAAGGTCATTGAAAGTCGTTTGATTACTCGTCAAGTTGAATCTGCTCAAAAGCGTGTTGAAGGTAACAACTACGATACTCGTAAGCAAACTTTGCAATACGATGATGTTATGCGTATTCAACGTGAAATCATCTACGGCGAAAGAATGCAAGTTATTGAAGCCGACAAGTCATTGAAGAATGTTTTGATTCCAATGATTCACCGTACAATTAACAGTCAAGTTGACATGTTTACGCAAGGTGATAGAAGTCAATGGCGTTTGGATTCATTGCGTGACTTTATTTCATCAAGTTTAACTTCTGAAAAGGTAACTGATTCAATTGAATTCAAGACTATTAGTGTTGAAGATTTGAAGAAGAAGTTATACGACATCGTTGAAAAGAACTTTGAAGACAAGGAAAAGGCTTTGGGTGATCCAAGTCAAATGCTTGAATTCGAAAAGGTCGTTATCTTGCGTGTTGTAGATGATCGCTGGACTGATCATATCGATGCAATGGACCAATTGCGTCAATCAATTGGTTTACGTGGTTATGGACAACTTAACCCACTTGTTGAATATCAAGATTCTGGTTACAGAATGTTTGAAGAAATGATTTCAAATATTGAATTCGATGTAACTCGTTTGTTCATGAAGGCTGAAATTAGACAAAATCTTAGTCGTTAATAAAGAAAAAGGGGAGTTAACAGCTTCCCTTTTTTTGTAATAGAAAAAGGAAAAACTATGGAAATTAGTGAAATTCAAAGTGCGTTAGACGAGTTGAAAAAGCGTCTAAATCACTTTAGGGGGTCTCTTTGACCTTGATGCGATTGATGAAAGCATTGAAATAAATGAAGCTAAAATGGCCCAGCCTGATTTTTGGAATGATCAGGAAAAAGCGCAAAAGCTGATCAGTGAAAACAACGTTTTAAAAGAAAAACGTGACTCTTTTTTGAAACTGCAAAAAGGCTATGAGGATGAAAGCACCGCAGTTGAGTTATTGCGTGAAGAGCCTGACCCAGATTTGCAAAAAGAAACAGAAGAAGACTTGGCCACTCTGCAAGATGAATTCCACAATTATGAGCTAGATTTGTTGCTATCAGGCAAATACGATAGTCATAATGCGCTGATGGAAATTCACCCAGGTGCAGGTGGTACAGAAGCGATGGACTGGGGTCAGATGCTTTTGCGGATGTACCAACGTTATTGCGATAGTGCAGGTTTTAAATTTGAGATCAATGACTATGAACCTGGTGAAGAGGCAGGACTAAAGAGTGTAAGTGCCAGAATTGTCGGCAAAAATGCTTACGGATGCTTAAATCTGAAAATGGTGTCCATCGGTTAGTCAGAATTTCGCCGTTTGATGCAGCTAAGAGACGGCACACTTCTTTTGCTTCCGTTGAAGTGATTCCAGAAATCGATGACAGTATTAAAATTGATATTGATCCTAAAGATCTGCGAATCGATGTTTATCGTTCAAGTGGTGCCGGTGGTCAGCACATTAACAAGACTTCTAGTGCCGTTAGAATTACGCACTTGCCAACTGGAATTGTGACAACCTCACAGGCTCAGCGTTCACAGCTTCAAAACCGCGAAACTGCCATGAATGAATTGAGAGCCAAGCTTTTCCATTTGGAAGAAGAGAAAAAGCGTAAGCAAAAACAAGCTTTGAAAGGCGATCAAAAGGAAATCGGCTGGGGTTCGCAAATTCGGTCATATGTTTTCCATCCTTATAATTTGGTAAAAGATTTGCGTACGGGCTATGAAACTGCCGATGCTAATGGTGTAATGGATGGGAAGCTACAACCATTTATTTATTCATATTTACAATGGCTGCTTAGTCAAGAAAATCCGGAATAGGTGAAAAAATGAGTTTTTTAGGAATTGTAACACTTGTTTTAGTAGCATTAATTATTTTGAGTTTGTTGTTTGTATTTTTTAAAGCATTTATTTTGCTTTTGCCGGTAGCTTTAATTGCCATTGGAGTTATGTGGTTGGTTCTTTGGATTTCAGGTAAGAGAAATAAAAATAGAGTACCAGCTAGTGGAACTTACTTTGATTGGTTTAAAGCTAGTGAGCCTGAACCAAAAAAATACTAGAAAACGGGCTCGTAATGTGACTATCAAAGATATTGATGATGATAAATAGTTAGGAGGCATTATCATGGCCAGTGAAGTTAAGTTAAGCAAATTAGTTCAAGATAACAGAAGCATTCTTGAGATTTATCAAGGCGAAGAATACATCAAGGATAAAGATGTTTTGGTTTCAGATATTTATCGTCCAGGTCTAGAATTAACCGGCTATTTTGATTTTTATCCTGCACAACGTATTCAACTTCTCGGACGGACTGAAATTTCTTATGCGGCTCGACTTGATCATGATATTAGAAAACATGTATTTACTAAGATGGCTACTAAAGCCACTCCTTGTTTTTTGATTTCACGTTCACTTCCAGTTCCAGAAGAATTATCGGATGCAGCAGAAAAAGCACACATTCCAATTTTGCAAACTAGTGAATCAACGACCTATATTTCTAGTGTCATGACCGAATACTTGCGTGCCCGTCTTGCAAAAAGAACTAGTATCCACGGTGTATTGGTCGAAATTAAGGGTATGGGTGTCCTTTTAACAGGTGCTTCTGGTGTTGGTAAATCTGAAACCGCCTTAGGTTTGGTTCAAAGAGGCCACAGATTAATTGCGGATGACCGTGTAGATGCCTTCCAAAAGGATCACAACACAGTTGTTGGTGAAGCACCAAAGATCCTAAAGCACCTAATGGAAATCAGAGGAATCGGTATTATCGATGTTATGAACTTGTTTGGTGCTGGTGCTGTTAAGAATAGAACCGAAATTCAACTAGTCATTAATTTGGTTAACTGGGATCCTAAGGCTAACTACGACCGTTTGGGCTTCCAAGAAAATACGCGTGAAATCTGCAACGTAGCTATTCCACAAGTTAATATTCCAGTTAAGGTAGGACGCAACATCGAAATTATCATCGAAGTAGCAGTTATGAACTTCAGAGCTAAGAAGATGGGTTACGATGCAACTAAAACCTTTGATAATAATTTGACTAGCTTAATCTCAAAGCACTCTAAAGAAGATACAAATAAGGTGCATCACGATGACTAAACTAGTGATTAACTCGGTGGCATTTCAATTAGGAAATTTAAGTGTCAAATGGTACGGCATCATTATGGCAGTAGCCATTATTTTAGCCGCTTTTATGGCGATTAATGAAGGTAAAAAAATGACACATTATCCCTGATGACTTTGTAGATCTGCTTTTATGGGCCGTGCCGTTAGGCTATGTTGGTGCACGAATTTACTATGTCATCTTTGAATGGGGCTATTATTCGCAGCATCCTGATCAAATAATCGCTATTTGGAATGGCGGAATTGCCATTTATGGTGGTTTGATCGCGGGTTTGATAGTGCTGCTGGTCTTTTGTTATAAAAGAGAATTGCCACCATTTTTGATGCTCGATATTATCACGCCAGGAGTGATGGCCGCCCAGATTTTAGGACGCTGGGGCAACTTCATTAACCAGGAAGCTCACGGTGGTCCTACAACCTTGCACTTTTTACAAAGTTTGCACTTGCCAGAATTTATTATTCAGCAAATGAAGATTGGTGGAACCTATTATCAACCAACATTCTTATATGAATCATTTTTCAATTTGATTGGTCTGATTTTAATTTTATCCTTGCGTCATAAAAAATCACGTTTTTAAACAAGGTGAAGTTTTCATGACGTATCTTCTTTGGTATAGTGTAGTTAGATTCTTTGTTGAGGGGATGAGAACGGATAGCCTATACATTTTTGGTATAATACGTGTATCACAGGCATTAAGTTTAGTCCTCTTTATTGCTACAATTATTTTATGGATTTATCGACGCAAAGTTGTTAAACCTAAATGGTATTTAGAGGGTAGCGGGTTAAAATATCCGTATACAAGAGATTAGTTAGATTATTAAAGGTACTAGTTTAGAAGGATAGAGAGATAAAAAATGACAAAGATTGCAGTTTTAGGTAACGGTTCATGGGGTTCAGTATTAGGCTCAATGTTGGCCGACAATGGCAATGACGTAACTTTTTACGGTAATATTGAAAGCGTTAATGAAGAAATTAATGCTAAGCACACTAACAGTCACTACATGAAGGACTGGAAGTTAAACGAAACTACTAAGGCAACTGGCAACTTGGAAGAAGCACTTGACGGTGCAGAATTGGTATTATTTGTTTTGCCAACCAAGGCTGTTAGAATTGTTGCTAAGCAAGTACGTAAAGTTTTAGACAAGACTGGCAACAAGCCACTTTTAGTAACTGCTACCAAGGGTATTGAACCAGGTACTAAGAAGCTTATTTCAGAAATTTTAACTGAAGAAATTTATCCTAATGACCAAGACAAGATCGTAGCTATCTCTGGTCCAAGTCACGCAGAAAACGTAGCTCAAAAGGACTTAACCGCTATTGCATGTGCTTCAACTGATGAAGAAAATGCTAAGAAGGTTCAAAAGATCTTTTCAAATGATTACGTTCGTTTCTACACTAACGACGATTTAATTGGTGTTGAAGTTGGTGGTGCCGTTAAGAACGTTATTGCTATCGCTGCTGGTATTTTAGTAGGCCAAGGCTATGGCGATGATGCTAAGGCTGCCCTTATGACTAGAGGTTTAGCAGAAATTACTCGTTTAGGTGTTAACTACTTTAACGCTAAGCCAATGACTTTCAGTGGTTTGTCAGGTATTGGTGACTTGATCGTAACTTGTACCTCAGTTAACTCACGTAACTGGCGTGCTGGTAAGCAAATTGGTGAAGGTAAGACTCTTGACTACGTACTTAAGAACATGGGTCAAGTTGTTGAAGGTGCTACTACAGTTAAGGCTGTCCATGAACTTAGCGAAGAAAAGCACATCGATATGCCAATCAGTGAAGCTATTTACCGCGTTCTTTACGAAAATGCAGATGTAGCTACTGAAATCAAGAAAATGATGGGTAGAGCACCAAAGCCAGAAATTAGTTTATAATTTGTAAGCAAAACAATTGCAAAAATTTAAATCTATAGTATGATTTACTTATAAAAAATAAGTAAAGGAGAAAATTATGGCTGATAAATATGATGCAATTGTTATTGGTGCGGGCCCTGGTGGTATGACATCTGCCTTATATGCTACGCGTGCCAACTTAAACGTATTAGTACTTGACCGTGGTCCATACGGCGGCCAAATGAACAATACTGATGCAATTGACAACTATCCTGGTTTCACAGAAATTAAGGGACCAGAACTTAGTCAAAAAATGTATGATACTTTGATGAAGTTTGAGCCAGATTATAAGTACGGCAATGTCCAATCCGTTGAATTGGATGGGGATGAAAAAGTTGTCAAAACTGATGATGACAAGGAATACCGTGCACCTATTTTGATCATTGCCACTGGTTCAGATCATCGTCATTTGAATGTCCCAGGCGAAGAAGAATATTCAGGCCGAGGCGTTTCATACTGTGCTGTCTGCGATGCTGCATTCTTTAAAGATGAAGATGTAGTTGTGATCGGTGGTGGTGACTCAGCTATTGAAGAAGGAATCTACCTTTCACAATTAGCTAAGAGCGTTACTGTAGTTCACCGTCGTGACAAGTTACGTGCACAACCAACTTTGCAGAAGCGTGCTTTTGCTAACAAGAAGATGAAATTTGTTTGGAATGCTCAAACAGAAGAAATTCTTGGTGATGGAACTCGTGTAACTGGCATTAAGTGTCGTGATAAAGAAACTGGCGTAGAAAAAGAAATTAAAGCTGCTGGTGTATTTATCTATGTTGGTGTTTTGCCACAAACTAAACCATTCGAAAACTTGGGTATTTTGAATGAACAAGGTTGGATTCCTACTAACGAGCATATGGAAACCAAAGTTCCTGGTATTTTGCTTTGGGTGATGTTCGTGATAAAGATTTACGCCAAATCGCTAATGCTGTTGGTGAAGGTTCTGTAGCTGGCCAAGCTGCTTACAATTACTACCAAGATTTAAAAGATTAACTAAATCTAGTAAAAGATAAATAAGAGTTTGCTAATAATATAGTAAACTCTTACTTTTTTTTGCTTAAAAGGAGGATAATTAGTTTATAATAGAAGTCGAAGTGATAACTTAATTTTTTTACAATGAAAAGTAAGCGCTTTCTGAAAATTAACATTTATTTTAACGATTCTGGAGAAAGTAGGATGGGAAAGATGGTGAAAGTTAAACAACGAATTGAGGATTTTGCTTCGGGTCATGAGCTAAAATTGCAAGAAATTTTAGGTTGCCATCGTAAAGATAGCGGCTATGTTTTTAGAGTTTGGGCTCCTAATGCACAAGCAGTATGGCTAGTAGGCGATTTCAATGATTGGAATAAGACACTGGCGATGCAGCTCACGAGTAATGGAGTTTGGCAAATAAAAACTGATCTGCCACAGACTGGGCAACTGTATAAATTTTTGGTTAAACAGGCTGATGGCCGTGAAGTCATGAAAATGGATCCGATGGCAGTAGAACTTGAACCACGTCCAGGCAATGCGGCAGTAGTTACTGAATTACCTGACAAAAGCTGGCATGATGGGGCCTGGCTGGGACGCAATAAACGCTCTAACCACTTTGCACGTCCAATCAATATCTATGAAGTACATGCTAGTTCGTGGAAAAGACATGAGGATGGTTCTCTTTACACCTTGAGAGATTTGCAGCGAGAATTAATTCCTTATGTGAAAAAGCAGGGATTCAATTATATTGAATTTTTGCCGCTGACAGCGCATCCACTTGATGCATCTTGGGGCTACCAGACTATTGGCTATTATGCATTGGAGCGTACTTATGGAACGCCACAAGAGCTGCAAGACTTTGTGGAGGCATGCCATCAGGAAAATATTGGCGTGTTGTCAGATTGGGTACCTGGACATTTTTGCATCAATGATGATGCATTAGCTTATTATGATGGAACACCATGCTATGAATTTAGTGAAAAATGGCGTGCAGAAAATAAAGGTTGGGGCGCATTGAATTTTGATTTGGGCAAACCAGAAGTTCAATCGTTTTTACTTTCAAGTGCGCTATTTTGGCTTGAATTTTATCACCTTGATGGTTTGAGAGTAGATGCCGTTTCCAATATGATTTACCGCGATTATGATCGTGGACCTGGTGAATGGAAGCCGGATAAATATGGTGGCAACCGCAACTTGGAAGGAATGGAATTTTTACGCAGACTTAATCGCACCATTAAAGGATTGCACCCTGAGTGCTTGATGATTGCGGAAGAAAGTTCTGCTCAAGTAAAAATTACCGGTCGAATTGAAGATGGTGGCTTAGGCTTTGACTTTAAGTGGAATATGGGCTGGATGAACGATATTCTGAACTTTTATCAAATGGACCCACTATTTAGAAAATACCACTTTAATTTGACGACATTTTCATTTATGTATCGGATGAGCGAAAACTTTATTTTACCTTTATCACATGATGAAGTAGTTCACGGCAAACGTAGCTTAATGAATAAAATGTTTGGGCCAAGGGATAAACAATTTGCACAACTGCGAAATTTATTGACGCTGCAAATGACTTATCCAGGTAAAAAACTACTCTTTATGGGTAGTGAATTTGGTCAGTATTTGGAATGGCGCTATAACGAAGCGCTCGATTGGGCCGAATTAAATGATGAGCTTAATTCCAAAATGCAATATTTTGATCAAAAGCTGAACGAATTTTACTTAAATGAGCCATCATTATGGCAATTAGAGCAAAAAGATGAGTCTGTACAAATTATTGATGCAGACAATAAAGACGAATCGGTTTTAACATTTATTCGTCAAGGGAAAATTAGACATGATTTTGTCATCGTTATTTTGAACTTTACGCCCGTAGAAAGAAAACACTTTTCAATTGGTGTGCCATATTCTGGCAAGTATCAAGAAGCATTTAATACTGCTAGAAAAGAATTTGGCGGCACCTGGGATAAAAACATTCAGACTATGACGACCAAGCAAGAGAAATTTAAGAATCTGGATTATCAGATTGAGCTAGATTTGCCTGGCTTTAGCGCAATAATTTTAAAACCACTCGATGCTCACATCAAAAGAAGAAATAGAAGAAAGAAATAGAGGAAACAGAAATGAGTACCAAAATGTTGGGCTTAATTTTAGCTGGAGGAAAAGGAACAAGATTAGGAAAGCTGACGAATAATCAAGCAAAACCTGCTGTACCGTTTGGTGGATGTTACAGAATTATTGACTTTACATTGAGCAATTGTGCTAATTCTGGTGTAAAAAATATTGGCATTATTACTCAGTATCAACCACTTTTACTGAATAAACATATTGGTAATGGGGCAAGTTGGGGCTTAGATGGTCTCGATTCTAGTGCCACTATTTTGCAGCCATATACTGATAATGCTGGAAGCAAGTGGTTCAAGGGAACGGCACACGCTATTTATCAAAATATTGATTATATTGACAGCCAAGATCCTGAATATGTCTTAATTTTGTCAGGTGACCACATTTATAAGATGGATTACGAAGATATGTTGGAAGAACATATCAAAAACAATGCTTCATTAACTGTGGCTGTAATTGATGTACCTTGGGAAGAAGCGTCTCGTTTCGGTATCATGAATTCAGACATTAGTGGCCGGATTACCGAATTTGAGGAAAAAAGCCAGCAAAACCTAAGAGCAATCACGCTTCAATGGGAATCTATATTTTTAACTGGAAGAGATTGCGTGATGTTTTAACCACGGCCTTTACTACCAATGATGACATGATTGACTTTGGTAAAAATGTCATTCCATATTACTTAAAGAGTGATGAACGTGTATTTTCATACCAATTCTCTGGTTACTGGAAAGACGTTGGAACAATTGATTCTTTGTGGGCAGCCAATATGGAATTTCTTGATGGTAGCGACGGATTGAATTTGCATGATCGTTCATGGCGTATCTATTCTAAGAACCCAATTGCACCACCACAAGTAATTACTGAAAATGCTCAAGTTTCAAATTCAATGATCGTTGATGGTTGTTATGTTGACGGTGTAATTGAGCACTCTATTCTTTCGACTAATGTTGACGTACAAAGAAATTCAAGAATTGTCGATTCTGTCATCATGCCAGGTGTAAAGATCGGTAAAAACGTAGTGATCAAGCGCGCGATTATTGGTGAAAATGCTCAAATTGGTGATGGAGCAGTAATCGAAGGAAATGAAGATAAGATTGAAGTAGTCGGTAATTCAGAAAGAATTGGAGTATTGCCAAATGAAAACTAATAAGATGGCTGCTATTTTTAGTAATCAACATGAATATAATGAACTGCTCCCATTAACAGAAGAACGTTCATTGTCAACTTTATATTTTGCAGGGAAATATCGTGTGATGGATTTCCCACTTTCAAGTATTGTTAATGCTGGGGTTAATAGTGTTTACACTTTGATTAACCAAGAAAAAGTTAGATCCTATTTAGATCACTTAGGTGGCAGTAAAGAATGGGGCTTAGATACCATTGGCTCATATGAGTATCTTGATTTTTATCAAAAACTAATGCAAAACAAGCCAGCGGGAATGCCTATTTTGATGATTTATTAAACTTCTTAAGAACTGCCAACACCCCATACACTGTTTACATTGAAAATAAGATGATTGGTAATTTTGATTTACAATCAGTGCTTAATTTTCACCAAGAAGATGGAAATAAAATCACGGCGGTATTTAAGCGCGTAAGCGAAGATAATATTGCTCCAGATGATCAATTGTTTATTTTGGATGAAGAAAATACCATCATGTCTTGTCAACAGGCTCTTGATACGCAAAACCCAGATCGCTACAACTTAGATTTGAGTATTTATGTAGCGGATACTAAATGGTTGATCACTGAACTAGAAAAGGCCCAAAGAAGTGGTGCTTCAACAGATATTGGTCAAAGATTGGCTAGCTTAGCTGCTAAATATCGTACCCATGCTTACGAATATACTGGTTACTTACACAACATTCATGATTTGGCTAGCTACTACAAAGCAAATATGGAAATTGTTAGATAAGAAAAAGGCGCGATTCATTGCTGTATGGCAATCAAAAGATTATCACTCGTATTCGAAATGAAGTCGGCACATATTTTGCTAAAGGTTCACAAGTGAAGAATTCAATGCTAGCAACTGGATGTAGAATAGAGGGGACAGTTGACTCTAGTGTCGTTTCAAGAAGAGTTGAGGTTGCTAAGAATAGTCAGGTTAAGAGCTCAATTGTAATGGCAAACTGCAAATTTGAACCTGGAAGCCAGGTTGAATATGCAGTCATCGATAAAAATGTAGTAATCAAGAAAAATGTAACAGTTAAAGGAACGCCTCAACAGCCTGTTGTAGTTAAAAAAGGGCACCATTTTAACTAAAGATTTGATTAATGAATAAGGAGACAATCGTGAGAGTTTTATTTGCAGGCGCAGAATGTGTACCATTTTTTAAAACAGGTGGTTAGGAGATGTTTTAGGCTCCTTGCCTAATCAATTGGCTAAGGAAGGCGTAGATGTTGGCGTTGTTCTTCCTTTGTATCAAGATTTGCCTGAAAAATATCGCAAGCAATTAGAATATCAAGGCAATTTTATTGTCCCTGTAGGTTGGCGTAATCAATATTGTAGCGTGTTCACCTTGAAGCGTAAGGGTGTAACTTACTTCTTTATTGATAATGAATATTATTTCAAGCGTCCAGGTATCTATGGCTACTACGACGATGGTGAAAGATATGCATACTTCCAACAAGCAGTAATTATGATGATGGAACGCTTTAACTTTATTCCAAATGTCTTGCATTGTAATGACTACCATACTGCTTTTATTCCATTTTTATTGCGTGAAAAATGGGGTTTTGTTGGTGCGTATAAGGGCATTAAAACCGTTTTGACAATTCACAATCTTGAATTTCAAGGAAAATATAATGCCAAGACTTTGCCAGACTTCTTTAGTTTAGGTTATGACTGGTTCGACAGCGGTATCGTTAGAATGGATAACGATGTTAACTGGATGAAGACAGGAATTTTATATGCGGACCGGGTTACTACGGTTAGTCCATCATATGCGTGTGAAATTCAAACTCCTGAATTTGGTCAAGGGCTAGATGGAATTTTACGCATGTGTTCACACAAGTTGACAGGTATTTTAAACGGGATTGATTTTGAAAAATACGATCCAAAGACTGATCCAATTATTAAAGCCGATTACAGTGTTTACCATTTGCACCGTAAGTTAAAGAACAAGATTGCTTTGCAAAAGGAAGTTGGGTTGCCAATTAAACCAAAAGTTCCTTTGATTGGGATGGTTTCACGCTTAACTGCGCAAAAGGGATGTCAGCTTTTGCTTGAAGAATTGGATAATATTATGCAATTCAATGTTCAAATGGTGATCTTAGGTAATGGTGATCCATACTATGAATACAATTTGACTGAGATTGCTAAGCGTTACCCTGACAAGTTAAAGGTGATTTTAGCCTTTGATGTTAAATTAGCGCAAAGAATCTATGCAGGTGCCGATAGTTTCTTGATGCCTTCCGCATTTGAACCATGTGGTTTATCACAATTAATTTCCTTGCGTTATGGTACTTTGCCAGTTGTCCATCAAATTGGTGGTTTGGCAGACACTGTTTGGATTTACGATAAAACCAAAAACGAAGGTACCGGTTTTGGCTTTAGAGAATTCAATGGCTATCAAATGGTTCAAGCAATCAAGAAGATGCTGACAGTTTATGAGCAAAAAGATAATTGGCTTAAGATGCAAAAAATTGCAATGAAATCCGACTTCTCATGGAAGAATTCCGCTGATAAATATAAGTGGGTGTACGGAGAATTGATTGGCTAAATATTTAGCAGAACACGAGAGAAAAATGCAATTAACAAAAGAAGAATTTAAAAATAGACTTAAGCGTAAATTAAACGACTACTATGAAGAGGATATCGATACCGCTTCTACTAGTGAATTGTTTGCGGCAATTAGTGCAATTGTTAGAGATGGTTATGCACCACAATGGCGTCGTACTCGTATTGCAGAAACTAAGCAAAAAGAAAAACAAGTTTATTACTTCTCAATTGAATTTTTGCCAGGCACTTTATTAAAGAACAATTTGCTTAATTTAGGCTGGTTAAAGACAGTTAGAGAGGCTTTGAGCGACTTAGGTTTAGATTTAGATAAAATTGCAGAGTATGAGCCAGATATGGCTTTAGGTAACGGTGGTTTAGGCCGTTTGGCAGCCGCCTTTATGGATTCACTAGCTTCTACTGGCTATACAGGAAATGGTAACGGTATTCGTTACAAGTATGGTTTGTTTAAGCAAAAGTTCGATAATGGTTACCAACGTGAATTGCCTAATGATTGGCTTAAAAAAGAAGGCCACTGGGAAGTTAGAAGAGAGAGTAAATCTGTCTTAGTAAGATTCGGTGGCAAGGTCAACATGGTTGAAGACAATGGTTGGCTGATTCCGCAATATGAAGGCGAAAGAGTAGTCCGTGCCGTACCATATGATGTTGCGGTTGTCGGCTATCAAGATGGTTTGACTAATACCTTGCGTTTATGGGATGCAGAAATTCCACCTGAGGAAGAATTAAACTATCCAACTATTTCAGATCGTCGTCGTGTAGAAGATTTAACCTCAATTCTTTATCCAGATGACTCAAACTACGAAGGCCGTTTATTAAGGTTAAAGCAAGAATATTTCTTTGTTTCAGCTGGTTTGCAAAGTATTTTGGACTACTACATTACCAAATTAGGTAATAAGAACTTTGCTCAATTGCCAGACTACGTTGCAGTGCATATTAACGATACTCACCCAGCAATGGCAATTGCCGAATTGATGCGCTTGTTGGTTGATGAACATCGCGTGGACTGGGATACTGCTTGGAATATTACTCAAAAGGTAATGAGCTACACCAACCACACGATTATGGCAGAAGCAATGGAAAAATGGGACGTCAACATGATGTCAGAACTTTTACCAAGAATCATGCAAATCATTACTGAAATTGACCGTCGTTATTGTGAAGGTCTAAAGGGTCGTGTGTCAGATGCAGTAATTGATCGAACTAGAATTATCAAGAATGGTCAAGTTCAAATGGCCCACTTAGCTATTATTGGCTCACATTCAGTTAATGGTGTGGCTGCTCTTCACACGCAATTACTAGAAACCGAAGTTTTGAAAGACTTCTACAATCTTTATCCTGAACGCTTCAACAACAAGACCAATGGTATTACCTTGCGTCGATGGCTCCAGATCGCTAACCCTGAATTGTCTGATTTACTTGATCAAACTATCGGTAAAGAATGGCGTAGCGATAGCAATAAGATGCTTAATTTTGAAAAGTATTACCACGATACCAAGGTCTTGAACCAACTTCATGAAATTAAGTTAGACAACAAGAAGAAGCTGGCTAAATTTGTGAAGGAACAAACTGGTATTGAGATTGATCCAACTGCAATCTTTGATGTTCAAGTCAAACGAATGCACGCATATAAGCGTCAAACTTTGAAATTGTTGCATATTTTGAAACTGTATCAAGATTTGAAGGCTGGAATTGATCACCCAAAGAGAGTGATAATTTTCGGTGCCAAGGCTGCTCCAAGTTATGTATTTGCTAAGCAAATTATCAAGGTAATCAATGAAACAGCCAATATGATCAACAATGATCCAGATATTCACGGCAAGCTAAAAGTTGTTTTCCTTGAAAACTATAACGTTTCATTAGCTGAAAAAATTATTCCTGCGGCAGATATCAGCGAACAGATTTCTACTACAACTAAAGAAGCTAGTGGTACCAGCAATATGAAATTGATGGCTAACGGTGCTTTAACTGTAGCCACAATGGATGGTGCAAATATCGAAATCAAAGATGCTGTTGGTGAAGAAAATATCTTCACGTTTGGTTTGAACAAGGATCAAGTTTACAAGTATTATGCCGAAAAATCATATCATCCTAGAAAGATGTATGAGGAAGATCCTGTAATGAAGAAGGCCGTTGATGCGTTAATTGATGGTACGGTTCCTAACTGCTCATCAGAAGGACAAGCTTTGGTAAACAACTTCTTGTCAGATAACGAGCAATTCTTGGTATTAGCTGATTTTGAAGCTTACTTGAAGGCACAAGAAAAAGTTGAACAAACTTGGGCACAAAAACGCATATGGCAACAAATGAGCTTAGTCAATATTGCGCACTCAGAACGGTTTGATTCAGATAAAACAATTGAACGCTATGCTCAAGATATTTGGCATTTAAAGAAACTAAAGATTGAAAAAGTTGATCACTAATGAAAGTAACTTATGATTCTTGGCAAAAACAATATAAAACTCCTTTTGGAGCAATTCAGGCCAATACTTTAGTAACGTGGGCAATCGCAATCGATCAGCCAGTGCAAGAAGCAGATCTGTGGCTAACTAAACTTAATGAAGATTCAGTCGCCTATCCCATGAATTACAATGATGAGACTCAAAAGTATGAGACTCAGGTAAGAGTTGGCAGCTCCGGTCTATATAATTATTATTTTGCCATTAAGCAGAATAATCAGATGTTTTATGTAGATCAAGGGCTCTTCGGCCAAGGCAGATTAAGGCAGGATGATCACAACTTGAAGCAATATCAATTAATTTGTTATGAGCGCAAGGTACCGCAAGTTGATTGGTATAATCAGGGCGTAGTTTATCAGATTTTTCCTGATCGTTTTGCTAATGGTAATCCTTATGGTGAAGTCACGGGACGCAAGAAGAATAGTTTCTTGTATGCAACTGAAGAAGATACGCCATATTACATCAAGAATAGTCGAGGAGAAATTACGCGTTGGGACTTTTTTGGTGGCAACTTGGCCGGAATTCGAAAAAAAGCTGCCGTACCTTAAAAAAAGCTAGGCGTAAATACTATCTATCTGAACCCGATTTTCTTAGCTACCAGCAATCACCGCTACGATACGGTTGATTATATGAAGATCGACCCCATGCTCGGGGATGAAGATGATCTGCGCGGTTTGATTCATGATTTGCATCAAAATGGCATGCATCTTTTACTAGATGGCGTGTTTAATCACGTAGGACAAGAGAGTATTTATTTCCAAGAGGCTATTAAGGATAAGAGCAGTCATTATTATTCTTGGTTTAACTTTATTAATTATCCTGAAAAATACCAATCATGGTGGGGCGTATCGTCTTTACCTGAAGTTAATAAGAGTAATCCAGAATACCAAGATTTTATATATGGTGATCATGGCGTATTAGCCAAGTGGATGAAGGATCAAGTAGATGGTTGGCGCTTAGATGTCGCCGATGAATTGCCGATGGACTTTTTACGCAATATTCGCAACCGTCTGATGAAGGAAAATTTGTCAGGTGATGATTGGTGAAGTATGGGAAGATGCCTCAGACAAATTCGTAAATAGTGAGTATCGGCCGTATACTTTCGGTGATAATTTAACCGGAGTTATGAATTACCCCGTACGTAACTTTATCGTTGGTCTGTTAACAAGTGAAAATAGTGATGCCGAGATAGCGTTGATGAATAAGCTGGCTTTATTAGTAGAACACTATCCAACTAACTTTTTAAGAAACTGTTTGAACAACATTGGTACGCATGATACTGTGCGGATTAAAACAGCACTGCAAAATGATGAAAAGCTGGTGCTATTGGCCTTTGGCTTAATGTTTATGCTGCCAGGCGTACCTTGCATTTATTATGGGGATGAAGCCGGATTAATTGGTGATAAAGATCCTGATAATCGACGCTTCTTCCCATGGGGACGCGAGAGTCGTAGTCTAATTGCACAAGTTAGCAAATGGATTAATGTGCGAAAACAAAATCCGGTGCTGGTAAAAAGCAAGATTGGCTTTTTGCATATAGCAACAGGAATTAATGCAATTGTCAGATATGATGAAAAAGTCATTATGGTTTATTGTATTAACAAAAATAAAGCAGAAACTGTTTTAGCTAAAGAAAACTTTGCTTTCTATTGTTTGCCTAAAACTATTGCAGAAGAAGTGGCAGCTGAGTTAGATCAGACGAAACTCTCCGGTGAAGATAGCATCCTTAGGAAAATACCAAGAAAAGCAAATATAGGTTAAACAAATAAATTTTTAGTTTTATAATTATAAGAGATAATAGAAAACATTGATAGTAAAAAGACAGCGTTAATCCATCAATTATGTAGATTTAATGAAATAGAGGACAAAATGGACGCTAAAGAAATTTATGAAGAATGGCAAAATGCTACTAACTTACCTGATTATTTAAAGGATCAATTAAATAAATTGGGCAAAGATGAAAAATGGGTTGAAGATGCCTTTGGTCAAGATATTAAATTTTGGTACTGCAGGGATGAGAGGACGCCTTGAACCGGGTACCAATAGAATCAATTTATTCACTGTAGGCCGAGTTACTGAAGGCTTGGCACGTTTAATTGAAGAAAACGGTGAAGAAGCTAAAAAACGTGGTGTCGCAATTTCCTTTGACTCAAGATATCACTCAAGAGAATTTGCAGGACATGCAGCTCGCGTACTTGGAGCACATGGCATTCACGTTTACTTATTTGATGACTTAAGACCAACCCCTGAACTTTCATATGCGGTTCGTCATTTACATACATTTTGCAGGGATTAACATTACTGCTTCTCATAATGCTAAACAATACAATGGTTACAAAGTTTATGGTGAAGATGGTGCACAAATGGCACCAGAACATGCTGATCGTTTGTTTAGCTATGCTCAAAAAGTTACCGATATTTTTGGTGTTAAAGCTGCACCAGTTAAGGAACTTCGTGCAAACGGCACTTTACAATTAATCGGTGAAGACGTCGATGAAGATTACTTGAACGAATTGAAGCAAGTTACTGTTGATAAGGACATGGTTAAGGCAAATGCCGATAAATTGAAGATTATCTACACACCACTTCATGGTACTGGTAAGATGCTTTACGACCGTGCCTTTAGACAAGGTGGTTTTGATAACGTCATTCCTGTTCCAAGCCAATCAATTATCGACCCAGAATTTCCAACAACTATTAAGCCAAACCCAGAATATCGTGATGTATTTGAGCCAGGATTCAAGCTTGCTGATAAAGTAAATGCTAATGTCATTATTGCTACTGACCCAGATGCAGATAGAATGGGTGCTGCAGTTAGAAAAGCTGACGGCGATTTTAAAGTTTTAACTGGTAACCAAATCGCTACTTTGATGGCTTACTACTTACTTGCTCACCTTAAAGAAAATGGCAAGTTGAGTAGCAACTATGAAATTGTTACTTCAGTAGTTTCAAGTGCTTTGCCATTTAAGATTGCAAAGGCCTTTGGCATTAAGACCAAACATGTTTTGACTGGTTTTAAGTATATCGGTGAAGAAGTTGACCGCATGAACAAGGCTGGCGATGCTAAGTTTTTGATGGGCTTTGAAGAAAGTTATGGTTACTTGTTCAAACCATTTGCACGTGATAAGGATGCTATGCAAGGCGCACTGATGTTTGCTGAAGTTGCTAGCTACTACGCTTCACGTGGCATGACTGTCTTCGATGGTTTACAAGAAATCTGGAAGAAGTATGGTGTCGCATACGAAATCACCAAGGCCATTGAAATGCCAGGTATTGGCGGTCAAAAGAAGATGGCAGAATTGATGAGCAAGTTGCGTAATGAACACTTGACCGAAATTAATGGTCACAAGGTACTCAAGATTCAAGACTTCTTGAAGAAAGAAACTGTTGAAGATGGTAAGGTAACTCCACTTGAAGGTTTCCCAGAATCAAACGTTTTGAAGTACTTCTTGGACGATGAAACTTGGGTTGCACTTCGTCCATCAGGCACCGAACCTGTTATTAAGGCTTATGTAGGTGTCAACAAGAAGGACATTGCAACTGCAGAAAAAGCTGCTGAAGATTACCAAAAAGCTTTGGCTGAACTTCTAAAATAATTAAGCATATTTAGTGCGAAAACACGTTCGCGGTAGTAAAATATAAATACTAGTTGAAAAGTTGGGCATCAAGTCCAACTTTTTTCTTGAGGAGAAATTTATGATTAAACGACAAAAGATCGGAAGTTTGAGTTAGTATCTAAATTTAAACCCGCTGGAGATCAAGAGCAAGCTATTGATGAATTAACAGCTGGTTTTAAAAAAGGTTATAAAGAACAAATCCTAGAAGGTGCAACTGGTACTGGTAAAACTTTTACTATGGCCAATATTATTGCCAAGCTTAATAAACCCACTTTGGTAATTACGCACAACAAGACCTTGGTTGGTCAGCTTTACGGCGAGTTTAAGGGCTTTTTCCCACATAATGCCGTTGAGTATTTTGTGTCTTACTATGATTACTACCAACCAGAAGCTTATGTACCACAATCTGATACCTATATTGAAAAAGACTCATCAATTAACGATGAAATCGATCAGTTGCGTCACGCCACGACATCAGCTTTGATGGAACGTAACGACGTGATTGTGGTAGCTTCAGTATCATGTATTTATGGTTTGGGTGATCCTAAAGAATATGCTCGCAGCGTGTTAATGATTCATGAAGGTCAAGAATATGAACGCAATACCTTATTGCGTGATTTGGTTAACTTGCAATATGACCGTAACGACATTGACTTTCAACGTGGACGTTTTCGTGTGCGTGGCGATGTGGTTGAAATTTTCCCTGCCGGTAACTCTGAGCACGCTTATCGAATTGAATTCTTCGGCGATGAGATTGATCGTATTGTGGAAGTTGATTCTTTGACTGGTGAAGTAATTGGCGAACGTGAAAGTATTTCGCTTTTCCCAGCAACGCACTTTATGACTAATGACGAACAAATGAGGCGCGCACTTAAGGCGATTTCTAAGGAAATGAAAGTGCAAGTCAAAAAGTTCGAGGGCGAGGGTAAATTGCTTGAAGCTGAAAGAATTAAGCAAAGAACCACGTATGACATGGAAATGATGGGCGAAGTTGGCTATACTAATGGGATTGAAAACTATTCTCGTCATATGGAAGGTAGAAAAGCCGGCGAACCACCATATACTTTGCTCGATTTCTTCCCAGATGATTTCTTAATTTTAATTGACGAATCTCACGCGACTATGCCAGAAATTCGTGCGATGTATAATGGTGACCGCAATCGTAAGAAGACTTTGATTGATTATGGTTTCCGTTTGCCATCAGCTTTAGACAACCGTCCACTTAAGTTGTCTGAATTTGAGAAACATGTAAATCAAATTTTGTACGTATCTGCTACTCCTGGTGATTATGAACTTGAAAGAACGGACCACAAGGTAGAGCAGATTATTCGACCAACTGGTTTACTAGATCCAAAGATTGAAGTAAGGCCAATTGAAGGGCAAATCGATGACCTGGTTGGTGAGATTAACAAGCGAATTGATCGCAACGAGCGTGTATTTGTTACTACTTTAACCAAGAAGATGGCTGAAGATCTGACCGATTATCTGAAGGATTTAGGAATAAAGGTCCGTTACTTGCACTCAGATATTAAGACGCTAGAACGAATGCAAATTTTGCGTGATCTGCGACTAGGCAAGTTTGATGTCTTAATCGGTATCAACCTTTTGCGTGAAGGGATCGATGTACCAGAAGTTTCCTTAGTGGCAATTCTAGATGCGGATAAGGAAGGCTTTTTACGTGCATATCGACCATTGGTTCAAACGATGGGACGTGCTGCTCGTAATGCCAACGGTGAGGTAATTATGTATGCTGATACGATTACTGATTCCATGAAGGCAGCGATTAAGGCCACTAAGAGACGGCGTAAGATTCAGGAAGAATTTAATAAAGAGCATGGTATTACGCCTAAGACGATTATTAAACCAATTCAAGATGTAATTTCGGTTACTAAGCCTGCTGGAGATGCTAAGGAAGAAAAATCCGATAGCTTTGCAGATTTGAACTTTGATGAGTTAACAGCCAAGCAAAAGAAGAATATGATCAAGAACTTGCAAGAGCAGATGAAGGAAGCTGCCAAGAAGCTTGACTTCGAAGAAGCTGCTAACTTGCGGGATGCAATTATGGAATTGCAGTCATCATCAAGAAAGCCGAAGACAAGAAAAGGGAAGAATTTTAATGGCAAATGATAAAATTGTTATTCGCGGTGCACGTGAACATAATTTAAAAGATATTAATTTAACCATTCCTAAAGACAAGTTAGTAGTAATTACCGGTTTGTCTGGTTCTGGTAAAAGTTCTTTAGCATTTGATACGTTGTATGCCGAAGGTAGACGTCGTTATGTACAATCACTGTCTAGTTATGCTAGACAATTTTTGGGCCAAATGGATAAGCCAGATGTTGATTCAATAGATGGCTTAAATCCTGCTATTTCAATTGACCAAAAGACTACTTCACATAACCCTCGTTCAACTGTAGGAACGGTTACTGAAATTAACGATTATTTGCGTCTTCTTTGGGCTAGAGTGGGTCACCCAATTTGTCCTAATGATGGCACTTTAATTGAAAGACAATCCGTTGATCAAATGGTTGATCGAATTATGGCGCTGCCTGAAAGAACCAAGATTCAATTACTAGCTCCTGTAGTTCGTGCTAAACGCGGTGAACATAAGGAAGTCTTCAAGCGAGTTCAACGTGCCGGATATGTCCGTGTCATCGTTGACGGCGAAATGCATGAGATTGGCGAAGAATTTAATCTTGAGAAAAATAAGCGTCACTCAATCGATATCGTGGTTGACCGTTTAATCGTTAAAGACAGTATTAAGTCTCGTTTATTTGATTCAGTTGAAGCCGCATTGCGTTTGTCAGATGGTTACATGAACGTTGATGTCATTGGCGGCGAAATGATGAACTTCTCTGAATACTATGCTTGTCCTAAATGTGGTTTTACAGTTGGTGAAATGGAACCAAGATTGTTCTCATTTAATGCGCCATTTGGTGCTTGTCCTGACTGTGATGGCTTAGGAGTAAAGCTTGCCGTTGATGAAGATTTGGTTGTTCCCGATAAAAGTCTGACTTTGGCTGAAGGGGCACTTGCTCCATGGAAGACTTCTAATTATTATTCAGAAATGCTTGAACAAGCTTGTACCGCATTGAAGATTCCAATGGACAAGCCATTTAATAAATTAACTAAGCGTCAAAGAGACATCATTTTGCATGGTTCTACTAAATCGGTAAAATTCCATGTTACTGGCGATTTTGGTGTTAATGATACAACGCAACCATTCGAGGGCGTAATGGCTAATGTTGAACGACGCTACAGACGACCAATGTCTAAATTTATGCGTGACGTAATGGGCAAGTACATGACTGAATTAACCTGTGCTACTTGTCATGGCAAGCGTCTTAATGAAAAGGCATTGGCAGTCAAAGTTATGGGCAAGGATATTGCCGAAGCTTCAGATTTGTCTATTAATAAAGCATTGGCATTCTTTAAGAGCGTAAAGTTTAGCGAACAAGAAACTGTGATTGCCAAGCCAATTCTAAAAGAAGTAAAAGATCGTCTTTCATTCTTGGATAGTGTTGGACTTGATTATTTGACCCTTTCTCGTTCAGCCAATACTTTGTCTGGTGGAGAAGCTCAGAGAATTCGTTTGGCTACGCAGATTGGTTCTAACTTGTCTGGTGTTATGTACGTCTTAGATGAACCTTCAATTGGTTTGCACCAACGCGATAATGATCGTTTGATTGCATCACTTAAACGCATGCGCGATTTAGGCAATTCACTGATTGTGGTTGAACACGATGATGAGACTATGCGCCAAGCCGATTATTTGGTAGATATGGGACCAGGTGCCGGTATCTATGGTGGTAAAGTGATGGCACAAGGTACGCCAGAAGAAGTAGAAAAGAATCCTAATTCACTAACAGGTCAATATCTTTCTGGTAAAAAGTTCGTGCCAGTGCCATTAAAACGTCGTAAGGGCAACGGCAAATTTATTACAATTACTGGCGCACAAGAAAACAATTTAAAGAATATTGATGTTAAATTCCCATTAGGTAAATTTATTGTAGTTAGTGGCGTGTCTGGTTCAGGTAAATCAACTTTAGTTAATATGATTTTGAAGCGAGCTTTAGCACAGAAACTAAATAATAATTCCACTAAACCTGGTAAATATAAGTCGATCAAAGGTTACAAGAATATCGAAAAGATTATTGATATTGATCAAAGTCCAATCGGTAGAACTCCTCGTAGTAACCCTGCAACTTATACCAGTGTCTTTGATGATATTAGAACGCTTTTTGCTCAAACCAATGAAGCAAAGATGCGTGGTTATACCAAGGCACGTTTCTCATTCAATGTTAAAGGCGGACGTTGTGAAGCCTGTCACGGTGATGGTATCATTAAAATTGAAATGAACTTTTTGCCAGATGTTTATGTACCTTGTGAAGTGTGCCATGGCAGCAGATATAATTCAGAAACACTTGAAGTAACCTACCGTGGTAAGAATATTGCTCAAGTGCTGAATATGACGATCAATGAAGCATGCAAGTTCTTTGAAAATATCCCTAAGATTCAACGCAAGTTGCAAACGATTGTCGATGTAGGTTTGGGCTATGTTAAATTAGGTCAGTCTGCTACGACACTTTCTGGTGGCGAAGCTCAAAGAATGAAGTTGGCCGCAGAACTGCAAAAATTATCTACCGGTAAAAATTTCTACATTCTTGATGAACCAACTACTGGTTTGCATACAGATGATATCAAACGCTTGCTTAAAGTATTGCAACGCTTGGTTGATGAAGGAAACACCGTTTTAATCATTGAACATAATCTTGATGTAATTAAGAATGCCGACTGGTTAATCGACTTAGGTCCTGAAGGCGGTGATGGTGGTGGTCAAGTTGTTGCCACAGGTACACCGGAAGAGGTCGCTCAAGTTAAGGAAAGCTATACTGGTCAATACCTTAAGCCAGTACTCGAGCGTGATACGAAGTTAACCGAAGAAGCGCAAAAATTAAATTAGAAGTTATCTTTTATCCTCAAATAAGTGTAAAATATGTAGCAAGGAGGATAAAATGGATATTTTTCAAGTTCTAGAGATAACCGCAGTTTTGACTGGGGTGCCTTTATTGCAGTATCTTAATGGTAGTTGTTTCATTTATTCTTTTGAGACACCCTGCTAAAGGTTTACATGCATTCGTTTTAATTTTTGCAATCATTTCAATCGTACAAGGCTTAGTATGGCTTGCCGGCTATTCACGTTTTAGAAGCTTTTTCTCACGTAGCTGGGTAGCACTTATTTCAGGTATTTTGGACATTATCGTTGGTATTTTGTTCTTATGCTCATACGATGTAGGTGGCTTAACCATTGCATACTTGTTCGCAATTTGGTTCTTTGTAGACTCAATTGTGGGTATTGCCTTTTCATGGCACTTACGTGATTTCTCAGGTGGCTACTTCATCTTTAACCTAATTTTGAATATCATCAGTTTGATCATCGCAATTTGCTTGATCTTTAACCCAGTTTTAGCAGCATTAAGCTTGGTATGGCTTGTTGCCTTCTGGCTTTTGGTATTCGGAATCAACGAAATCGTTTTAGCATTTATGCATCGTTAATATTAAAAGAAGCCGTAAGGCTTCTTTTTTTGCTGTCAAAATGAAACGCCCGGGTGTATGATATAATCTATGCAAGGAGGAACTAACGATGGCTGATGAGAAAAAACAATTATTAATTGTCACGGGGATGAGTGGTGCAGGTAAGACTGTTGTTGCTCATGACCTTGAAGATATGGGCTATTTTGTAGTCGATAATCTTCCTCCCACATTGCTAGGAAGCTTTTGGGATTTAATCAATAATTCCAATGATTTCCATAAAGTAGCAGTAGTAATTGATTTACGAGTAAAAAGTTTTTACACAGATTTATTAGATGAAGTTAATTCATTAGAGGATAACGGCAATGTCCAAGCAACTATTCTCTTTTTGGATGCTTCAGATGATGTTTTAGTAGCTAGATATAAAGAAACAAGACGTTTGCCTCCATTAGCTAATGATGGTAAGGGACGATTGCTTGATGGTATTCAAGAAGAACGTCACATTTTAACCCCAATTAAAAATCGTTCTAACTACATTATTAATACTTCTAACTTGTCTACTAAGAAATTAAAGCAAAAGTTAATTAATACTTTTAGTGATCGTAAGCGACAACCATTTTTCAATTGAAAGTTATGTCATTTGGTTTTTAAAGTATGGGATGCCAATCGATGCAGATATTGTAATGGATGTACGTTTTTTGCCTAACCCATTTTATATTCCAGAATTGCGTCCATTTACAGGACTAGACAAACGTGTCTTTGACTACGTAATGAATAAAAAAGAAACGCAAGTCTTTATCATAAGTTGTTAGACCTGCTTGAGACGGCGATTCCTGGCTATATCAAAGAAGGAAAAGAGAAACTTACAATTGCAATTGGTTGTACAGGCGGTCAACACCGTAGTGTGTCAATTGCTCAACAACTTGCTCGCGATTTAGCTAAAAGTATCCAGTCGATATTACTCACCGTGAAGTGAGTCGCTATATTAGAAAGTAGGCATGACAATGTCATACGGAGAAACAAGAATCGTGCGCGTTATTAAAGGCAGACGCCCACGGATAGTCGTAATTGGTGGGGGAACAGGTCTGCCAGTTATATTAAATGCCTTAAAAGATCAAAATGCGGAAATTACTGCAATCGTTACTGTTTCAGATGATGGTGGCTCATCTGGCTCCATTAGAAACTTTATTAACGTTGTTCCGCCTGGTGATATTAGAAACGTATTGGTTTCATTAAGTGATTTACCACAAGAAGAAAAAGATATTTTCCAATACCGTTTTGATTCCTCTGATGCATTCTTCTCAGGTCATGCGATTGGTAATTTGATTATCGCTGCCTTGAATGAAATGCACGGCAATATTTTTGATGCGGTTCAATCTTTATCTAAAATGATGCGAGTAGATGGACATGTTTTCCCTGCTTCAAATGAACCATTAACCTTGAATGCGGAATTTATCGATGGCACTACTCAGTCCGGTGAAACCGAAATCACTTCTAAAGATAAGCGAATTAAAAGAGTATGGGTTACCGATACTGACTCAGATGCAGAACCTAAGGCAGTATTACCGGTTCTTGCTTCAATTATGCAAGCCGATGCCGTTGTTCTAGGACCAGGTAGTTTGTTTACTTCAATTTTGCCTAACTTGATGATTTCTAACTTGGGTGAAGCTGTTCGTGAGACTGAAGCAGAAGTTATCTATATTTGTAACATTATGACTCAGCGCGGTGAAACTGATCACTTTAGTGATGCAGAACACGTAGAAGTAATCAATAATCACTTAGGTGGTCACTATATCAATACTGCTTTGGTTAATGGCGCTAAAATTGATATGAACAAATTCCACCCTGAAGATTATGATGCTTATCTTGAACCTGTAAGAAATGACTTTGAAGGTTTAAGAGCACAAGAATGTCGTGTAATTACCGATGACTTTATTGATCAAAGACATGGTTTAGTCTTCCATGATGGTGAAAAGGTAGCTAAGGAAATTATTAATCTGGCATTTGAAGCAATGTCACGAAAGAGAATGAAGGAAAATTAATGGCTAGTTATGCTAGTGAGGTCAAAAAGGAGCTAACTTCGCTTGAGGTGCATCCAGAGCATGCAAAAGCAGAGTTAGCCGCATTTTTTTGCGGATGAATGGAGTTTTAAATCTTCATGATCATCAATTTAGTTTAGATATTACAACAGAAAATCCTGCGATTGCGCGACGCATTTTTAAATTAATCAAAGTAGCCTACGGTATTGAGCCATTGCTGATTGTTTCGCGCAAGATGAAACTAAAGAAAAATAATCAATACTTAGTTCGTCTTAATCAAAAAGTGCAAGAAATTCTGGAAAAATTTGCAAATTTGGGATCCTGAAAAGGGATTAGTAACCAGAATTCCTGAACGAATTCGTAAGTCTCGTGAAGGGGCAATGTCATACTTGCGTGGTGCCTTTTTAGCCGGTGGTAGCGTCAATAACCCTGAAACTAGTCGTTATCACTTAGAGATTTATTCAACTTATGAAGATCATAATGAAGATCTAGCTAAGATTATGAATGAATATTTCTATTTGAATGCTAAAATGACTAAGAGAAGAAGAGGTTATATCGTTTATCTCAAAGAAGCTGAAAAAATTGGCGACTTTTTGCATATTGTAGGTGCATTAAATGCCATGCTTAATTTTGAAGATTTGCGGATTATGCGTGATATGCGTAACTCAGTTAACCGTTTGGTTAACTGCGATACCGCAAATATGAAAAAGACAGCTTCTGCCTCGGCTAAACAAGTTGAAGATATTCAAACAATTCAGGCAGAAAAGGGCTTAGATGATTTGTCAGAAAAATTGCAAGTGCTAGCTCGTTTTAGACTGGCCCATCCTGAATTAACTTTAAAAGAAGTAGCGGATCAGATTCCGATGGTCCTATCTCTAAATCAGGAGTAAATCACCGCTTTGAAAAAATTACATGAAATTGCGGAAAGTTTAAGAGCATGAAAAAAAGATCACTTCAATCGAAGTGATCTTTTTTTGCGTAATCAGTTAATGATTACTTCTTCTTGTTGACCATAATTTCGTCAATTAAACCGTATTCCTTAGCTTCTTCTGCAGTTAAGTAGTTGTCACGTTCAGTATCCTTTTGAATCTTGTCCAAAGGTTGACCGGTAGTTTCGTGTAAGATTTCGTTAATCTTCTTACGACTCTTTAAAATTTCGTTAGCTGCAATTTGAATATCAGTTTGTTGACCTTGTGCACCACCTAATGGTTGGTGAATAAGGACGGTTGAGTTAGGAAGTGCGAAACGCTTGCCCTTAGTACCACTAGTCAAAAGGATGGAAGCCATTGAAGCAGCCATACCAATTGCAATAGTAGAAACATCCGACTTGATAAAGTTCATGGTGTCCATGATAGCAAGACCAGAGGTAATAACACCACCAGGAGAGTTGATGTAAAGTGAAATATCCTTAGTGTTGTCTTGAGCATCTAAGAAGAGCAATTGAGCAATGATTGAGTTGGCCATTTGGTCATTAATTTCACCACTCAGCATGATAATTCTGTCTTTAAGCAAACGTGAGTAAATATCGTAAGCACGTTCGCCACGAGCAGTTTGTTCAATAACTGTAGGTACTAGCATAAATTTGCCTCCTAAATTTTTCGTTATATTTAATTAGCACTCATTCAAGTACAGTGCTAATTAAATCACTTCGTAATAAAAGTGTCAAATAATGAGACTTACTTGTATTGAAATTGTATTTTTGCGAGTGAATCTTATATATTATAATTACTATGTAAAACCAAATTATGTAATATCGGAGGATAGGCTTGAAGTATACAAATAAAATTTTAACCGCTACATCTGCTGTAGCACTTAGTGTAGGTTTGTTAATGGGCTATGCTAAACCTGTTTCTGCTGCTGACGCTAACTCAGCAAGTAAGACAACAGATACTAATAGCTCTAGTGATAGTAAAAAAGCACCAGTTCAAACCAGTACTTCTTATGATTTGATGGTTAAAGTGGGTAGTGGTAGACGCTACAATGTTTACAAGAAGATCAACAATGGTAAGCCTTCTGGCAAGATCGCTGATGCAAGTGACTACCAATACGCTCATATTCAATCAGATCAAAGTATTAAGACTAGAGATAATGGTACTTATTGGCGTATTTACGTAGACGGCCGTAAGGTTGGTTACGTAAACCAAAACTATTTCACTAGAAACACAATTGCTGTTCCTAAGACTGTAAGTTTGGTTAGAAATAGCAACTACCTCTTTGATCCTACTGATGCAATCAGTTATGTAACCAACAATATGGGTACTGTGATTGATAACCAAGATGTAGATGTATCTGAAGATATGATCGACTGTACTGATCCAGGTACTTACAATGTTAAGTACAGCTATGGTTCTGCTAAGGCAACAGTTAAGGTAACTGTTAGAAAGAGCACCAAGGAAGGTATTGCCGACGCAAGCAAGGTTCAAGCTAAGTCATTTGACGGTAACTTGAAGTCTTGGAAGACTTACTATGGTAGTTCAGCTAACTACGTAACTAAGACTGACTTTGCTCCTGATAAGTCTAAGCATACTTATACTAGTGATGATGGTAATTTAACCTTTAAGACTCGTTTCTTCCAACCAGTTTTATTGAGTGTTGCTAGAGACATTAAAGATGACGACTACATTAACCGTGTAGGTCACATTCCAGAAGGTATCACGATGTCAAACGGCTGGCTTTACACTAGCTTGCTCAGCAGTACTACTATTACTGACGGTCACATTGTGGGTTACAACTTGAACAACTTGACTAACGCCTTTAACGGTCAATACTTACTTGATATGTCACAAAGCAAGTTTAACTCATATGTTAAGAACATTAAGGTAAGTCCTTGTATTCCAATTGGCCACGGTCAAGCTATGGGTTCTACCGACAAGTACGTCTATGTATTGAACAACAATAATAAAGTTTCATACAAGAGTAACTTCTCAACTGAATTAGTTCAAATCCGTAAGAGTGACATGTGCATAAACAAGATCTGGACTATTAAATGCTGGAACGGTAGTGAATCAGAAGGTCGTTACTTCCAAAACGGCGTAATCGTAAGTGATAACAAGATGTACACTACAACTTACAACAAGGATGACGATCAAACTGAATACTGGGAATTCAACCGTAAGGGTGACAACTGGTATCCAACTATTGTAGGTGCAACTAAGGGTGGCATTGTTTCAAACACTTACACTCAAGGCTTCACTTATGATCCTAAGAACAACAACTTCTACATTGCATTTAACGATGTAATTGCTAAGATTGCTAAGAACGGTGAAGTTAAGGATACTTACCAATTCCACACTGGTCGTGAAATTGAAGGTATCGCAGTAGCCAACAACAGACTTTACACTAACTTGGCACAACGTGCAGAGCTGCTTGAAAGTAGTCAAACTTTGACTAAGTAAAATTTAAGATATAAAAATAGCGATGATTAAAATTCATCGCTATTTTTTATGCTTTAGTATTAGTTGGCTTGAGCATCTTGATGTTTCTTAATTGTTGGAAGGATTAAACCTAATGCAATTAAAATGATTGGAGTCAAGATGTTTAAGAGCAATGTGAATGGATCTGGTGAGTAAATACCAAAGATACAACATGCAGCAGTAACTACGAAACACCAAATACCAGCAGTGTAAGCTAAACCTTGATGTTTAGTCATTTGATAAGTAGTTTCAAACTTTTCTTGGTGCTTTCTTAAAGCAATGTAAGCTGTGAATACCCAAAGGTAACGAAGTGGCATAGTAGTTGAGTTTAACTTAACCAATTGAGCCATAACAGCTTGTGCGTCAGGTACAAGGGCTTGAATTGCGATCAAACCACCTGACAAGATAACTACCATCCAGATACCGTTGATGTAGGCACCGTGTTTGTTAAGCTTGAGCAAACTCTTTGGAATAAATTCCTTAGCTTCTTTACTACCTAGAAGCATTCTAAGTGGAGCATCGATACTAATTACCAAAGTTGAGAATTGGCCGATTACGTTACACCATGAATAAATGTACATGAATAACCCACCAACATGGTAATATTCACCAAGCTTTTGGAATGCCATGTAGGCACCGTTTGAAATGTATTCGTTAAGGTTAGCGTTAACTACCTTAGGATCAAACATCAATGCCATGGCAAAAGTACCTAAGATAGCTGAAACCATAACCATGATTGCAAGAGCCATCATTGCCTTAGGGAAGTTCTTTGATGGATCCTTAACCTTATTTACATAAGGAGAAATCTTTTCACAACCACCAACGGCAAATACCAAAATTGAAAGTGAAGTAAAGTACTTAACATTAAATGTTGGCATTAAGTTCTTCCAATTGAAGTTGATGCTGTAAAATCCAGCATGTGGGTTGATAGCTGGAGCTGCGAACATCATGATAATGAATAAGATTGACATGATGAACATTGAAGAACCGGCAACAGTAGCTAAGCCCTTTAAAACTGGAATACCACGACTGGCAACCCAGCAGAAGAACAAGAAGATAACTAAAGTTGCAAATTGAGTCCAAGCAGTAGGTAAACCATCGTACCAATGAGTATTACCAAAAATACCCCAGGCCATGGCTCTCAAACCACCGGTACCCTTACTTGAAATATAAACAACGTGGCAGGCCCAGTAAGTCCAACCAGCGTAGTAGGCCCATTTGGCACCCATTGTGGCGTTAACCCAAGATGAAACCCCACCTTCAGCGTTTTTGAAAGTGGCACCAAGCTCACCAACCATCAGTGCATAAGGAACAAAGTAGAGAAGGAACATTACGATCCAACTGAAGATGACCTTTGTTCCATCAAAGTAGACGTAGCCGTTAACAACGTTACCAAATCCCCATACGGTAGAGAAGGCCATCATTGCCAAGGTCGTCCACATCATCTTTTTAGGATTGTTTTGTGATTCAACCATAAACTATATCTCCTATATTACTAAAATATTTATGTGAACTTTTTAATTATATAACAATAACGTTTGCAAAATTTTAATGTTAATGCTACTCTCATAAGAATTTAACGCCTTATTTTTGGGTAGCTGGTCACTTATAAAGGTGCTTTTATGAATATTATTTTTTAATGTAAAAGATT
>ENA-OQBL01000077-OQBL01000077.1-human-gut-metagenome-genome-assembly--contig:-NODE-77-length-60152-cov-4.950071_pt1 | contig 60152 bp, 55 predicted proteins | sample MGYA00242747_ERZ504553 | MGnify/ENA primary metagenome ERZ504553 (study PRJEB26092, sample SAMD00036240) | human gut metagenome | host: Homo sapiens | study: EMG produced TPA metagenomics assembly of...
TCCCCAACATGGTGAGGAAAGCGCGGAGCTTGTTGTTGGCAAGAGCCCGGAGAGCTATTTTAAATAGATTCGTTCCGTTCATAATGATTCTTTTTTATGGTTAGTCCTCATCATTCTTGGGCAAGGCAGCCAGCGCGGCAGCGGCCGAAAGGATCTGAGGATTGATGGTATCTTCCACTACATGCCCGTCACGCAAGCGGATATTACGGCTGCTATACTGGGCTATTTCGGGATTGTGAGTGACAAAAAATAAGTGTACGACCTTCGGCGTGTAACTTTTGGAAAAGTACCAGAATTTCGAAAGAGGTACGGGTATCCAGATTACCGGTCGCTTCATCAGCCAAAATAACGGCAGGATTATTCACCAGAGCACGGGCAATGGCCACACGCTGCATCTGTCCGCCGGACATTTGGTTGGATTTATGTTCCAAACGGTCACCTAGCCCCACGGCTATCAGTGATTCAATGGCACGTTTCCGTCTTTCGGAAGCCGATATGGACGAGTTATACATCAAGGGCAACTCCACATTCTCTACGGCAGTCGTCTTAGGCAACAGATTATAGTTCTGAAATACAAAACCTATTTTACGGTTGCGCAACACAGCCCGCTGAGGTTTGCTCATGGTACGCACGGACACACCATCCAACAGGTATTCACCACTGGTAGGGGTATCAAGACATCCCAAAGTATTCAGCAGAGTGGACTTGCCGGAACCAGAAGTACCCATGATAGTGACAAACTCTCCTTCATAAATGGTAAAAGAGATGCCACGCAGAGCGTGGACGGTTTCATCGCCTACCTGGAAGTTCCGTTTTATATTTTGTAATTCGATTATCTTTTTCATATGATTTATTCTTTCAATGTAAACGGAAGCATTACCTTTTATTACTTGTTCTTTTTCTTATTGCTTCCCGGAGGGCCTGGCATGAACGGACTTCTCTCACCTTCTCCGGCAGACGGCTCTTCCATTCCAGGCATAGCACCTTTCACTACCGTTTCTGTCACTACCGGCGTATTTTCAGTGATGCCACTCACAATCTCTGTCTTGCTGCCATCAGTAATACCTATTTTCACAGGATGGGCGGTAAAGGTATTGTTATCCAGTGTCCACACTTTATGACTGCTCTGGCAATCGTTTATCTTACGACCTCCCACTATGTCTTTGTTGGGAGTAAAGCGCAAAGCCTTGTTGGGAACGGTCAACACATTATCCTTGGTCAATGTATAAATGGTAGCGTTGGCGGTAAGACGCGGTTTCAGTTTCAAATAGGGATTATCAGCTGTTATCACTACCTCATAAGTAACTACAGTGGTACTGGTGGTTGTTGAAGAGCTGCTGCTCGTGCTGTTCGTACTTCCCAAACGAACCTGTCTGACTACTCCTTCGAACACATCGTCGGGATAAGCATCCACGGTAAAGGTTACACGGGCTCCTTCCTCCACCCCGGCAATATCGGCTTCATCCACATCGGCCACCACCTGCATCTTGGTCAAGTCGGCAGCGATGGTGAACAGTGTCGGAGTTTCGAAACCGGATGCTACGGTCTGTCCTTCTTCCACATCACGGCTGGTCACCACTCCATCGATAGGCGAGGTGATGGTTGCGTATGACAGGTTACGCTCAGCCTTTGCCAGAGCCGCCTTGCTTTGCTCCAATGCACTTTGGGCACGTTGGAAATTATAAACCGTTTCTTCATAGTCCATATCGCTGATTAATTGCTTCTCGTGCAGTTTACGGTTGCGGTCATATAATTTCTTTTGGTAATCGTACTCGGCCTCATTGCCGTCATAAGTGGCCTTTGCCGACTGAAGTTCACTTTGCAGTGTCACTTTATCCATCTCGGCTATCAATTCTCCTTTCTTTACCACAGAATTGTAATCCACATAAATCTTGTCAATAATACCAGATACCTGCGTACCCACTTCCACCTCTGTCACCGGCTCTATGGTTCCGGTAGCAGTAATGAAATTGCTGACATTACCTTTCGTTACGGTTTCCGTTGCGAAATCGACCGTACTTTTTTCCCTCCGGTCCGCCAAGCATCCAGTAACCGCCTGCCACGACCACTACGGCTACCGCTGTAGTAAGGATCATTTTCTTCTTTTCCATAATATAATATGTATAGCGTTATGATTATAATTTTATATCCTGACCTGCATAGAAGTTCAGTAGAGTCCGATCCAAGATAGCCATATACTTGGCCTGGATACGTTGCTGCTGTGCACTGAGCAGGTTATTTTTCTCGGTAAGCAACTCTACGGTATTCTTCATTCCCAAGTTGAATTGCTCGCTGACCATCTCATAACTGGCCTGGCTACTTTTCAGCTTACTCTCAGCCGCCGCATATTGCTCTTGAGCATTAGTAGCGTCCAACCACAGACTTTCTATATTCTTATAGAGTTCCTTTTGCTTGTTTATCAAATCGAGTAGACTACTATCATATTGCAAACGTGCCTTCTGCACAGCACTTTTGTTCTGGCGATTATCAAAAATCGGAATGTTTATATTCAATCCTATCATATTATTCCAGCCATATTTCATTTGTTTGCTCCAGCTATTATCACTGGCACTGTTTGTCATACTCCCCGTAGATGCACTCAGACTGATGGTAGGGAGATAGCCGGCTTTAGCCACTGATATGTCCAATTTGGAATTCTCTATGCTCAACTTGCTGCTTTGAATTTCCGGACGTGATGCCAAAGCCTGCTGATAAACATCCTCCTGAGCAGGTAACGGTTGCAAAACATGTTCATCGGCGAGTTCGGGAAGAACCAAATCCATTTCTTCCGTACCATCCAGCTCCAACAACTGCTTCAACTGCAATTTATAGTCACGCAAGGAACTTTCGGAGATCACCAACTGATATTTGTCACTGCCTACCTGTGATTCCAATTGTGCCAAATCGGCTTTTGAAATACTTCCTTTATGAAAGAGTTCTTTGCCCCTGTCGTATGTAGCTTGGCTCACCTGTAAGGTGTTCTGGTTAATTTTCACCGACTCGTCGGCATAAAGTATCTGGATGAATATTTGTGCAATCTGCTCTTGCAAAGAGTTTTCTGTTTCGGCTACGGTAAGCCCTGCAATCTGCTGACTCGTCTTCTTTTGTTTGATGGCATTCAACCGTTTGTTACCATTCCACAATGTCCATTGTGCATTCAGACCATAGTTTCCATTATAAGTGGTTTTACTGTCACTACTGATGATTTCCGTTCCGCTTACCGTGTTACTGGTTTCCTGATACGGACGGTTCGTCACATTCTGTCCTGTGCTGAACGACAGACTGGGAAATAGTGCGGCTTTGGCGGTTTTCACGTCTACAGAACTCTCTTCCAGTGAGATTTTGTCCTGCTGCAATTGGATATTTTTCTCCAATGCATAGTCAATACAGTCGTCCAGCGTCCACTTTTTGGCCTCTTGCGCGGAAACCGAAGTGACCGCGACCCAAATCATTACGAAATATACTACTCGTTGTCTCATCCTTTTTACTATTTAATTTGTTTGTACAAAAGTAGAGGACTGTGATTTTTTTCAGCAATAAATATAGATTTGTGGAATATTTCTATGGACAAAAACTTGCTTTTTACCGATAAAGTGTTTTTCTTTGTAATTATTACAACTTTAAGATAAATTTATGAATGATTCTTTGTTGACACGCATCTGGATATTCTATCGCGACGGCTTTCGCGAGATGACCTTGGGACGTACCCTTTGGACGATTATTCTTATCAAACTATTCATCATGTTCTTTATTCTAAAACTTTTCTTCTTTCCCTCCTTCCTTGGCGGGAAGACAACGGAAGAGAAGCAACAGTATGTAGGTGAGGAGTTAATAGAACGGGCAAATCCATAAACATTTAAATAAATCAGAAAGTTATGTTTGAAAACATTGACACTTCATTAATTGACTGGTCAAGAGCACAGTTCGCTCTAACGGCCATGTATCACTGGCTTTTCGTACCTCTCACTTTGGGATTAGCTGTGATAATGGGGCTCATGGAGACCTTTTATGTAACAACAGGTAAGGAATTCTGGAAGAACACAGCTAAATTCTGGATGAAACTGTTTGGAATCAATTTCGCCGTAGGTGTTGCCACCGGTCTGATTCTGGAATTCGAGTTCGGAACTAACTGGAGTAACTATTCCTGGTTTGTGGGCGATATCTTCGGAGCCCCACTGGCTATCGAAGGAATCCTGGCATTTTTTATGGAAGCCACTTTCATTGCCGTCATGTTCTTCGGCTGGAACAAAGTGAGCAAGCGTTTCCATCTGGCATCCACCTGGCTCACCGGACTGGGAGCAACGATCTCCGCTTGGTGGATTCTGGTCGCCAATGCCTGGATGCAATACCCCGTAGGGATGGCTTTCAATCCCGAAACAGTAAGAAATGAAATGGTGGACTTTGCAGCTGTCGCCCTCTCTCCCATGGCTATCGCCAAGTTCTTCCACACAGTGTTAAGCAGCTGGATACTGGGAGCCGTTTTTGTAGTAGGAATAAGTTGCTGGTATTTACTGCGCAACCGTCAGAAGGAGTTCGCTCTGAGCAGTATTAAAGTTGCCGCCGCCGTAGGTTTGTTCGCCTCTCTCGTCACTGCATGGACGGGGGATATTTCGGGAGTACAGGTAGCCAAAGTGCAACCTATGAAAATGGCTGCCGCTGAAGGATTGCACGATGGCGGAAACGGAGTACCCTTCACCATTGCAGGCGATTTGAAAATCCCCAAAATGCTTTCTATCCTTGCCACTCACGACATAGACGGTTATGTACCGGGTATCAACAATCTGCTGGAAGGTGGTTATCAGATGCCCGACGGTACAACGGCTTTATCGGCCGAAGAGAAAATTAAACGCGGACAGATTGCCATCGCCGCCCTGGATGCATTCCGCAAAGCGCATAAGGCAGGTGACGAAGCAAGTGCCGCAGCAGCTCGCAAGACATTGGACGAAAACGTGAAATATTTTGGTTACGGATATATCAAGGATCCCGCCCATCTGGTTCCTAATGTAGGACTTACTTTCTGGTCATTCCGGATCATGGTAGGGCTGGGAGGTTATTTCATCCTGTTCTTTATTATAGTACTGATTGTATCGAAAAAAGAGAAGCTGGCTGATATGCGATGGTTACAACGGGTGGCTTTGTGGACTATTCCACTAGCCTATATCGGCAGTCAGGCAGGCTGGGTGGTAGCCGAAGTGGGGCGCCAGCCATGGGCCATACAGGATATGTTGCCTGTAGGAGCAGCCATCTCCAAATTGCAGACAGGTTCCGTACAGCTTACTTTCTTTATCTTCCTTCTATTGTTTACCGTTCTGCTCTTTGCTGAAATAGGTATCATGCTGAAGGCCATCAAGAAAGGACCGGAAGGAATTAAGAATTAAGGAATAAATGAAACAGGCGGAAATAATTCAGGCTGCGCAATAAATGGGCTACATACAGGAGATTAATTCCGCCAGCAAGTCATTCTTTTTTTAGTTCAAGTTTCTCTAATTCTATTTTTCAATATTCAATTCTCAATTTTTAATTTAGAATATTATGGACTATATATTTCTACAAAATTATTGGTGGTTCCTAGTATCGTTACTGGGTGCTTTGTTGGTGTTCCTGCTCTTTGTGCAGGGTGGCAACTCTTTGCTGTTCACGCTGGGACGCAATGACCGAAGAACGTGCCTTGCTGGTAAACTCCACAGGACGCAAGTGGGAGTTTACTTTTACCACCCTTGTCACTTTCGGCGGCGCCTTCTTCGCTTCTTTTCCGCTGTTCTACAGTACCAGCTTTGGCGGTGCTTACTGGTTGTGGATGATTATTCTTTTCAGTTTCGTATTGCAAGCTGTTTCATACGAGTTCCAGTCCAAGCTGGGCAATCTGCTGGGCAAACATACTTACCAATGGTTTCTGGTTATAAATGGTATTGTAGAGCCTCTATTGCTGGGAGGTGCGGTAGCCACATTCTTTACCGGCTCCAATTTCCTGGTTAATAAAGGAAACATGGGTAATGAGTTGATGCCTGTCATCAGCAGTTGGGCAAACGGATGGCACGGACTGGATGCGCTGACCAATCCTTGGAATCTGGTCTTGGGATTTGCCGTATTCTTCCTGGCCCGCCTTTTGGGCAATCTTTATTTTATCAATAACATCCGGGATAAAGACTTAATCCCCCGCTGCCGCCGTCAGCTTATAACAGATGCTATTCCTTTCCTTATTCTATTTCTGGCATTTGTTATCCGTACTTTATTGGCTGATGGTTTCGCTGTAAATCCCGAGACAAAAGAAGTTTATATGGAACCTTACAAGTATTTCATCAATCTGATGGATATGCCTCTATTGCTGGTATTGTTCCTATCAGGCGTTGTCGGGGTACTTTGGGGTATCGGAAGGGCTGTCTTCAGCAAGACTGCGACCAATGGTATCTGGTTTACCGGAATAGGAGTTGTATTGACTGTATTAGCTTTATTGCTTTGTGCGGGATATAATAATACGGCTTATTACCCGTCCACAGCCGATCTACAAAGTTCGCTGACCTTGGCAAACAGTTGCTCCAGCGAATTTACCCTGCGCACCATGGCATACGTTTCCATTCTGGTACCTTTCGTTCTGGCCTATATTATTTATGCTTGGCGTGCCATAGACCGCAAGCCCATTACAGCAAAGGAACTGGAACAAGACGGACACGCTTATTAAAGAGTCTTAATGGATTATAGTGAAGGCATCCTGTTTTGCAAATAGCTGTAAACAGGATGCCTTTCTATGTTAAATAACATTGTTTCAACCTGTAAAATGAAGAGAATATCTTGCAAATTTCCGAAATATCCGTACCTTTGCATTGTGTTTTTCATAGTATTAGATTTAAGGTTAACAAAGGTTGGAGCAAGGCGTTGCTCCTTTTTTTTATATCTATAGGAGACATAGCATCCATAGTTGATTCATTTCCCATCTAGAAAGTTATTTTCGTTTAAACTCTTCATCTAAAAGAAATATTATGATACAAGTGATGCATACAGTTGCGGATTACGTGCATGATGCCAAATATAAGATGCCGGATAGACCCCTTCCTTGTTTTTATCAAGGATTTCTTTCAAAATACTGCATTTGTTCTCGCCCGTCACTAGAAAACAGGTATGCCGGGCTTCTATCAAGGGACGTCCCGTCATGCATATACGCACTGTTTTATTATAAGGATTGACGGACACCTCATACGGTTCCCCGGCGGTAAGAAGTTCCTGATGGTCGGGGAAAATGGATGATGTATGCCCGTCCTCTCCTATCCCTAATAATACAAAATCAAAAACAGGCACACCGTCCACGGTCGGAACGGTGGTCTTGACTATGGAAGAATACTGTTTGGCTTCTTCTTCGGGAGCGCCCTCACCCACAATACGATAGTAATGACTGGCAGGAATACCTACCTTACTAAACAACAGACGATAGGCCAAGCCAAAGTTGCTCTGATCATCGCCAGGTGGCACACAACGCTCGTCTACCCAATAGAAATAAATACGGGACCAAGGGGTATATGCGGCATATTCACGCTCCCAAACCTCAAAAAGTGTGGCAGGAGTAGTTCCTCCGGAAAGAGCAATGGTAAAAGGCCGTTCAAGCTCTTTATCCATCGCTTCCAATATATGAGTTATCAAGGTTTGCGACGCTTGTACAGGCGACGCATAAAAGTTATGGTCAATCATCTTATTCACTATTTATTACTTAGAGTTTGCTGTTTTAAATTTACTATCCACAGATGACGACTTACAATTTACAGTATAAATTGGAATGTGTCAGATTCTTGCACGGGTTTGTCCATTCGGAATGACTGCGGTTGATCAATACATCCGCTTCTTTCGGTCCCCATGTTCCTGCAGGATACCCATAAAGAGGAGTTTCGGGATGCTTCTTCCAATAATCCAGAATCTTATCAAAGTAAGTCCAGCTCTCGTCCACAGCATCGGAACGGGTAAAAAGTGTAGGATCACCCACCAGACTGTCTTCCAACAGGCGTACATACGCATCCCCCGTTTCCTGATCGTGCTGGTCATAGCTGAAGTCCATCTCCATGGTTCCCATATAGAAACCGGCACCAGGTTCTTTCATGGCTATGCGCTGAAGAATTCCCTCGTCGGGTTGAATACGGATAATCAGTTCCTCACCTTTGTAAAAGCCTTCCTTCATTTGGAACATCTGCATAGGAGCAGGTTTGAAATGAACCACAATTTCGGTCACCTTGGTAGGCATCTGCTTTCCGGTACGGATATAAAAAGGCACTCCCTGCCAACGCCAGTTATCCACATACAGACACATCGCCACGTAGGTATCTGTACGGGAATCAGGACGAACATTCTTTTCTTCACGATAACCGATACGGTCATCACCAGCAATATATTGTCCGCGGATGACATTATCACGGATATACTTATCAGTCAGCGGACGAAGGGATTGGTAGACCTTGATCACCTCGTTACGGAAACCATTCTTGTCAAACTTGGCTGGTGGTTCCATGGCAGTAATAGCAAGCAACTGCATCAAATGGTTCTGTACCATATCGCGCAGAGCTCCCGCCCCGTCATAATATCCTCCGCGAGTACCTATACCCATATTTTCCACCGCAGTGATTTCTACATAATCTATATAGTTACGGTTCCATATCGGTTCGTAAATAGTACTTCCAAAACGGGTCACCATAATATTCTGCACCGTTTCCTTGCCCAGAAAATGATCGATGCGGTAGATATCCTCTTCTTTAAAATAAGCGGCATAGATTTTATTTAGTTTCTGAGCGGAAGCCAGGTCGTATCCGAAAGGCTTCTCGACAATGATACGCTTTAATCCAGGCTTTTTCAACAAGCCCGCATCATGCAGACATTTCGGAATCAATTCATAAAGCAAGGGCGGAGTTGCCAGATAGAACAAATAGTTCCCATTATTCTCATATTGAGGCGAAAGCTCCTTCAAACGGTCATTCAACAGAAAATAAGTGGTTTCGTCAGCTGGGTCCATGGACTGGTAATGAACAGTAGAGAGAAAATCGTCCAATGTTTCCATTTCCTCTTTAGTAAGAAAACCGAATTTTATCAGTTCTTCTTTCAGATAGGCACGATAGGTCTCGTCCGTGTATGCAGTACGGGCACAGCCGATAATGGCAAAATGCTCGGGGAAGCGTTTCCCGTTATGTATCTTTATCAAGGCAGGCATCAGTTTGCGCCGGGTTAAATCACCGGATGCACCGAAGATGACCAAAAATAAACTATGTGGTAAACTCATGATTCTTTCTTTTAAAAATGAATGTATAATGCTTTGTGTTGCGACATATCAATAGTTGTCTTCCCAATGTTCGTGGAAAAATTCCCCCCGTGGACTGTCCACACGCTCGAAGGTATGAGCTCCGAAATAATCACGCATCGCTTGAATCATATTGGCTGGGGAACGGTTGGTGGTCAGACCTAGAAAATAATTCAACGCTGCGGAAAGTACAGGTACGGGCAACCCTTCTCTCAACATGACACCGATGTATTTCTTCCACGCGGGCAGGGCTTCCATTACTTCCCGTCCGAAATGCTCGTCCAGCAACAGATGCGACAATCCCGGTGCACGGTGATAGGCCTCGGCAATGTCGTTCAGAAAAGCAGAACGAATAATGCATCCGGCGCGCCACAACAGCGCGATAGTGGAAAGATTCAACTTCCAGCCATATTGCTCACTGGCAGTGCACATCAGAGCAAACCCTTGCGCATAGCCTGTCAGACGAGCCGCATATAAGATACTTTCCAATCCGATCACCGTATCCTGATAATTATATACCGGATGATTCTCCACATGCATATAATGTTTGGACATCAGCACGCGCAAGTTCTTCTCTGCCGACAGATTACGGGCAAAAACCGCCTCGGCAATCACGTCCAGTGGTGTATTTAGTTGTAGGGAGTTAATGACACTCCAGCGACCCGTTCCTTTTTGTCCCGCAGCATCCAGAATGTTATCGAGCAAATAATCGCCTCCTTCTTCTTTATGACGCAGAATGGCCGAAGTAATCTCTATCAGGTAACTATGCAGACGTCCTTTGTCCCATTGTTCAAAAATATCCGCCATCTGTTCATTCTTCAACGCCAGCAGGTGCTTCATGGAGAAATAAGTTTCAGCAATCAGCTGCATATCCCCATATTCTATGCCATTATGCACCATTTTTACATAGTGGCCTGCGCCACCGGGACCTACCCACTCACAACACGGAGTACCATCCTCAGCTTTTGCCGCAATACTTTTCAGCATCGGCTGAATGACTGGCCATGCCTCTTGCGCACCACCGGGCATGATGGACGCTCCATGCAAAGCACCCTCCTCACCTCCTGAAATGCCGCAACCTACAAAGTACATACCTTTATCATAAAGTTCCTTTACACGACGTTCCGTATCTTCATAATAAGAGTTGCCTCCGTCAATGAGGATATCACCCTTTTCCATCAAAGGAAACAGCTTGCCCGTCAGTTCATCGACAGCGGGACCCGCCTGTACCATCAAAAGGATGACACGCGGAGTTTTCAGTGCTTCGACAAAATCTGTCAGTTCATTACTGCCTATGATGCCTTTTCCTTTGGCGCGGTTGGCTATAAAGTGTTCCACTACATTTTCTTCTTTTCCAGGAACGGTACGGTTCCATACTACAACCTTCCATCCCTTGTTGGCAAGATTCAGAGCAAGGTTCTGCCCCATCACACCTAATCCGATTAATCCTATATCTGCCTTTTCCATAAATTATTCTTTTTATATTTAACAATTTGATAGGTTATTTGTTCAATAATTCTATCTTTGCAATTTGAATAATAACACATTATCATGAAGAGGTTAAAAATCGGCTTATTAGCCCGAATTATCATCGCCATCACATTGGGTATAGGATTCGGAAACGTTCTTCCCGGCGAATTGGTCAGAGTATTTGTGACTTTCAACGGAATCTTCAGCGAGTTCTTGGGTTTCATCATTCCACTGATTATTCTCGGGCTGGTCACTCCTGCCATTGCCGATATCGGTAAGGAGGCAGGAAAGATGCTGGTGATAACGACATTGGTAGCATACAGCGCCACGTTGTTCTCTGGTTTCCTGTCTTATTTCACCGGAGTGACTTTTTTCCCCTTCCATGATTACTCCGGGAGCACCGATAGAACAAATTAGCGAGGCACATGATATTTCTCCATTCTTCACTGTAGCCATTCCCCCCAGTGATGAATGTGATGACTTCCTTGATTTTAGCCTTCACACTAGGTCTGGGCATCGCACATTTGGATAGTACAGCGCTGAAAAACGTATGTAACGATTTCAAAGAAATCATAGTCAAAACCATCCAGACGGTGATTCTGCCCCTACTGCCTATCTATATATTCGGTATATTCCTGAATATGACCCATTCCGGACAAGTATATAACATTCTGGTGGTATTTATCAAGATCATCGGAGTCATTTTCCTGCTTCACATCTTCCTGTTGGTTTTTCAATATACCATTGCAGCGCTGTTTGTACATCGGAATCCGTTCAAACTACTGGGAAAGATGATGCCTGCCTATTTCACAGCATTGGGCACACAGTCATCGGCAGCCACCATTCCGGTGACTTTGCGACAGACTGTCAAGAATGGGGTCACGGAGGATATAGCCGGATTTGTCATTCCGCTATGTGCCACAATTCATCTGTCGGGAAGCACGTTGAAGATTGTTGCTTGCGCACTGGCACTGATGATTATGCAAGGAATGCCCTTTGATTTCCCCATGTTTGCAGGATTCATCTTTATGCTGGGAATCACGATGGTAGCTGCACCGGGAGTACCGGGAGGAGCCATCATGGCTGCATTGGGGATCCTGTCTTCCATGCTGGGATTCGGAGAAAGTGAACAGGCTTTGATGATAGCACTTTACATTGCCATGGATAGTTTCGGTACTGCTTGTAATGTGACGGGCGATGGGGCTATCGCATTGATTATTGATAAGTTTTTCGGAAAGAAAAATCTCCGGTCCATACAATAAACAGGAAAAATATTCCCGAATCAGATAAAGTCAGGAAACTCTGTAACCCATTCATGAAAGTTGCCAGGCTGATTTATGACGTGTATGATTAAAAAAGGTAACGGCTTTAACTCTGATAAAAGAAAGACATTTTCATGATAAATAGCAGGCAGGCAACAAGTTGCCTGCCGATTCTTCATAACAAACAAAAAAGGAAAGCATGAGCTAGAATACAGGCATCTGCCAAATGAATCCCACTGACACACGATGGGTACTGAAATTATCCTCACCCAACGCCTTTGCACGATCGGTATATTTATAGGAACGCCCCACGTATGCCAGGAAGAAGTGCAGATTGCTCTCCATCGGATAAAATTCTATACCTCCTGCATATCCCCATGCCGTGCGATATTTCCCTTTTTCCACTTCATCACTTGCCTTATAAACGGAAGCAGTTTCATACATTCCTTTTGCAAACAAGTTCCACTTTGGGGCAAAACGATAATTCACATGCAACACATAGGACATATATTCGGCATTAAAAGCATTGTGTGCCTGATTATCAGTTCCTACGATGTTAGTTATAATCCCTTTACGGTCTACTCCTTCACGAGAATACATCCAGTCAAAATAGGCATGCCATTTAGGGCTGAAATTAAATTCATTACCCAAAGCGTAATAATACATCTTTTCGCCCTTCGTTTCGTTCATAACAGAGGCAGACCAACGGGTTTTGAAAACATCCAGGAAATTTCCGTTCCAGTTCAAGGTATAAACTAACGGCAGTTTGGTACGTTCCAAATCCCCATACATCTCCTCGGACGGTCCGTTCCGACTGTTCAATACCTGAAATTGTATCTGCTGATAAGAATTATAGTTGTATGCCACATTCAAACCAGTCATGAAGTTACTCATGTGCTCTATCATGTCACTATATTCGTAAATATCAATCGGATTCAAATCAAATTCTATACCACCATACGAGACACATTGCTTTCCGGCAAAAAATGAGAACTTATTTAATTTGATGCCTACTCCTGCCCAATCTATGCTGGTAGGTACATTATCTATATTGCCGGAACCATCGTTACCCCGATTCAGACGCTGACGGTAACGGTAACTCAACCAATCATTGATATCTCCCTTCATTTCGATACGGAGCTGCTTCATTTCGAATGCGCCCTGATCAAATCCGGAGTCGTTCCATTTCATATTGAAATCACCGTGCATATTAAGATAGAGATTGAACTTGTCCGTTTTCTTCTTGATACCGGTGACTTCTTCAAACAGACTTTTGTCACCGGCCATGAAATCACTTCCGGAAGATTGGGCATATAAAGGGTAAGTGCCTGAGACAGCAAGGGCTGTCAGGCATACTAACATTATTCTTTTCATAAGTCAAAGTTTTAGGTTATAATGTATTCTCTTTTTCTTTTATGCGCGCAAAAGAAAAAGAGATAAAAAGAAAAAGTGCCGGATGGACTAGTATACGTTGAAGTATTCCTGAATCTTCTTCCAGTCTTTTGTTTTAGTTAATGCCAACATCAACAACACACGCGCTTTCTGAGGATTCAACTCTTGTGAAGCCACGAATTGATATTTATTATCATCCACCTCGGCATCCAATGTGGTCGGTCCGGTAGGAACACGGCTGGAACGCACTACCAAAATACCTTGCTGACGGGCCTTTTCCAACATCGGAAACAAATTCTGATGAATGTTGCCATTCCCCACACCGGCATGAATAATACCTTGGTAACCATTATTCAGGAAAGGGATCATAACATCAGCCTCTACATTGGAATAACTGTAAACGATACCTACTTTCGGCAGCTTGTCAAGGTGGGCCACATCAAAATCGGAACCGGTGGTATGGCGTTTCAAAGATTCCATATTATAAAAAACCTTACCATTCAATACATATCCCAACGCACCGGAGTTAGGAGACTGGAAAGTTTGTACATCCACTGTATTGGTCTTCATGGCTCCGTGGGCTCCCAAAATCAAACCGTTCATGGCAATTACGACACCTTTACCCCGTGATTCCCTGGCGGCGGCAGTAACTACTGCATTATACAAGTTCAACGGTCCGTCCGCACTCATGGCCGTAGAGGGGCGCATGGCTCCTACCAATACAACAGGCTTGTCACTCTTCACAGTCAAGTTCAGGAAAAAGGCGGTTTCTTCCATCGTGTCAGTCCCGTGAGTAATCACGATACCGTCCACATCTCCACGGCTGAAAAGCTCGTTGATACGCTTGGCCAACGTCAGCCATACGGCATCATTCATGTCCTGAGAACCGATTTTTACAATCTGTTCCCCGGGTCACATTGGCTATTTTGTTCACTTCGGGAACCGCTTCCAGCAATGTGCTGATAGCCACCTGCCCGGCAGTATAATTTGTTTTAGTAGCCGAAGCGCCTGTTCCGGCAATAGTCCCCCCTGTAGCCAATATATGGATATTAGGCTTTTGGGCGACAGCAGCCAATGTGGTACATACCAGCATTGCCGCCATAAGGCTGAGTTTTCTTAATCCGTTCATAATCTTTTCAAGTTTAGGTTTTATTACTATAATAATTATTTGGAAATTTTGTTCACACAAAGAAGAAGATGTGCCGATGATATATATGTTATACATCGAATCATTATAAATGTTACAGGCAGAAGATCACTCATCTTCAAGTCCGAATACACCTACCCCCTTTCCTTTCTAGAACACCTGTACCAGCAGCAGACCTACCACAATAGAAACAATGGTGGCCACCATCCCAGGCATCATGAACGAATGATTCAGAATCCATTTTCCAATGCCTGTTGTTCCTGTACGGTCAAAATTTATAGCTGCCACTACTGTAGGATAATTAGGAATAAAGAAATATCCGTTGACAGCAGGGAACAAAGCAATCAACATCATCGGAGAAATACCCAGTGCTATTCCTAACGGCACAATGGCACGCACCGTAGCAGCCTGGCTATAAAGCAAAATGGACATGACAAACAATGCCAGACCGAACAACCAGGGCATTTGGCGCACAATCCCCTCAATAGAGCCTGTCAGTTCCGTAATGTTTCCATTAATGAAGGTATCTCCCATCCATGCAATACCAAATATAGCGATTACCGCCTGCATCCCGGCAGGAAACACACTGCCTTGTGTAGCTTTAATTCCATCCGTACGTGAAATGAGAAGAATAACAGCCGCCGCACACAACATCAAAATCTCAATAATAGCCGGCATATCCAAAGCCGTACCATTGAACACAGGACGCATGGCAGGAATAGAACCGAACAACACTATCAACAGCGTGGCGGCAATAAAAATTATCACCGAGATACGGGCATGAAACATATTCTTCACATCGTTCAGCTCCACATGTTTTGTATCAATCATCCCGGCTTCCAAGCGGCGCAAGTATTCGGGATCTTCCAACAACTCTTTACCCACCTTCTTTGAAAGGAAAGCTCCCACCAACACACCGATTAATGTAGCGGGAATAGTAATCTTCAGAATATCAAACAGAGTGATGTCAAATCCTGTCAGCAATCCCAGCAACGCTACGGTAGCGGCAGAGATAGGGCTGGCGGTAATAGCCTGTTGCGAGGCGATAACGGCAATGCCTAAAGGACGCTCAGGACGAATTTTAGTTTCCGTAGCCACCTCGGCTATGACAGGAAGCACAGAGTAGGCTACATGCCCCGTACCTGCGACAAAAGTAAACAGATAAGTAACCAACGGACTCAGGATAGTCACTTGTGAAGGGTTACGACGCAACAACCGTTCTGCTAATTTCACCATATAGTCCAGTCCGCCGGCAGCCTGCATACAAGAGGCGGCAGAGATAACGGCGACAATCATCAACATCACATCAATAGGGGGAGCGGTAGGTTGAAGTCCGAAAACAAAGGTCAATATGGCAAGGCCCACACCTCCCATCACTCCCAGTCCGATACCTCCCAGACGGGCACCTACAATAATAGCGACAAGTACAAATAGCAGTTGTAATAACATGTTTTTTATCCGTTTATAAATATACAATTTTAATTCTGAGAACAAAGATAGACCATTTCTGTTCTACAAACCTTAAAATTTCTAAGAATTTTTCCATTTTTTCACTACTTTCTCCCTAAAACATTCAATAAAAGTTAGTTGTTTTGTATAATGAACAATTTGTCAATGTGCTAATCGGCTGTATTATGTCCCACATAGTTATTGGTACATTAGCAAATAGACAAATTATTAAATTATTACATATGAACAGAATTTGCAATCTTTTTGGAATAAAGTATCCCATCATACAGGGAGGAATGGTATGGTGTAGCGGTTGGCGACTAGCCTCCGCAGTAAGTAACGCCGGAGGACTGGGACTGATAGGAGCAGGCTCCATGCATCCCGAGACCTTACGCGAACACATACAGAAATGCAAAGCGGCGACAGACAAACCTTTCGGAGTAAACATTCCGCTGATGTATCCCGAAATAGACATCCTTATCAATATGGTAATAGAAGAGGGTGTGAAAATCGTCTTCACCTCTGCCGGAAATCCAAAGACCTGGACAGAACACCTGCATGAGCATGGAATCATTGTGGCCCATGTAGTGGCAAGCACCAAGTTTGCCGCCAAATGTGAAGAAGCAGGTGTAGACGCCATCGTAGCCGAAGGATTCGAAGCAGGAGGACATAACGGACGGGAGGAAACGACCACCCTATGTCTTATTCCAGCCGTCAGACAGATCACCACTGTGCCGTTGATAGCTGCCGGAGGTATCGGATCGGGAGAAAGCATACTGGCTGCTATGGCATTGGGGGCCGACGGGGTACAAATAGGCACGCGCTTTGCATTAACCGAAGAGAGTTCTGCTCATTTCACATTCAAAGACCGGTGTCTGCGACTGAATGAAGGAGATACCCAACTGACATTGAAACAGCTCTCTCCCGTCCGGTTGGTCAAGAATGATTTCTTCAAACAAGTAGAAGAAGCGGAAAGCCGTGGCGCAACAACGGATGAACTACGCACTTTGTTAGGAAAAGGACGTGCCAAAAAGGGAATCTTTGAAGGAGATTTATTCGAAGGTGAACTGGAAATAGGACAAGTCGCATCATGCATACATAAATTACAGACGGTAGACGAAGTGATGAAAGAACTGGTGGAAGATTTCAATGCCGCATTAAACAGGGTCAATGAGCTGAAAAGATTTATCTGATAAGGAGAACGATGAAACGATTAATAAACCGGAGAGTGAATCAAAACCAAAATGAACATTCTAAAGGTTACAGATTGTAACCGACAAATACAGAAAAGCCGTATCATTACTCAAAAGTGATACGGCCTTCTTATTGTCAATGAAGAATGTCAAGTTTCAGATGAAAAATTCTTTTCTATAAAGTTGAGTTTTATAAAATTAAGTTATTCTACTTACACCTTCTCTTATTAAGCAGATTAGCACTCAGGAATCCCACCAAAAATATCAGCAACGTCCCGAACACGATAGCCAGATTGGCATGTACAAAGGGGGATATCACAATCCAACAAACCAGAATTACTCCACAAACGACTCCCAGTACCGCATCAAAATTACGTGCCTTCTTCGAAATATACCCCAATAGAAACAGTCCCAACATGCCTCCGCTGAAAATAGACGCCAACGCCCACCAGGCATCCAGCGCACTTTGCACACTCATAAAGGCAAAAGCCACCAGAATCCCTGCCACTCCCACTCCTACACTGGAGAGTTTCAGCACCAACATCCGCTCCCTGTTTCCGGCATGTTTGCGGAACCGCTGATAATAATCCGTCAGAATGATGGTAGACGAACTAGTGACACTGGTCGCAATGGTACTCATACCTGCGGCAAAGATAGAAGCAATCAGCAGGCCTGTCAACCCCACCGGCAACTCATTGACTATAAAAAACGGAAAGACATAATCCGCCCTCACCCCGTCGGGCAAGATCCCCGGATGCACTTTATAGAACGCATACAGCCCAGTCCCTATCATAAAGAAAACGGCCGAAACGGGAATAAACAAATATCCTCCGAACAAGGCCGAAAACTTAGCCTCTTTCTCATTCTTCGCCGTATGATAACGTTGCACATAACTCTGGTCTATACCATAGTTCTGCAAATTAGTAAATATACCATAAATCAGACACACCCAAAAAGTGGACTCACTTAAACTGCTTCCAAAGCTTCCCAAGCTGAATTTACCATCTTCCATGGCGATGGAGAAAGTCTGCACCGGACCTCCGGGCATATCAAAAAGCAAAATAAACATACATACCAACGCACCTCCGATCAGAATAATTCCCTGTATGGCCTCTGTCCAAATGACAGCCTTCATGCCACCCAACATGGAATAAAGCACAATAGCCACACTGGTTACAACAATAATGGTCTGGATATGCCATCCCAACAATACATTCATGGGCAACGCCAACAAATACAGAATAGACCCTGTACGTGCTATCTGGGTGAGCAGATAGCAGGACGAAGCATATATACGTGCCCAAGGACCGAAACGGTTTTCCAAAAAGCTATAAGCCGATATGCTGTCCTGACTCCGGTAAAAAGGCACAAAGTAACGAGCCGCAAAATAAGAGGCGATAGGAATAGAAAGACTGAATACAAATGCATTCCAATCTCCCGAAAAGGCCTTTCCCGGATATCCCAGATAACTGATACTGCTGACATACGTGGCGAAAATGGACATCCCCACCACCCAGCCGGGCAAACTTCTTCCGGCAGAAGTGAACTCCTCGGAGGTACCTTTCTTCTTAAAGAAAGAACAACCGAAGGCCACGACTCCGCCGGTAAACAACAAAAAGACGATTATATCAATGATATGCATACAGACCGAGCATTTAAGGTTTCAATTCCGGACAAAAAGGGAGTGCCTCCAACGCCTTGCGTATCTTCTCGCGTTCCGGAACATTGAAGCGATGGAAAGGAGCCGCAACAAAATCATCACAAACGCCCAATAAAGACAACGCGCATTTCAATCCTTTCAAATAACTGGAGCCATGCTGCCCCACGGTATAAATACTGCTACTGATTTGCATCACCAAGGGTTGCAGCCGACTTACGGTTTCCATGTCACGCGCTACCGCAGCATGATAAAGATCTACATATAATTCCGGGAACATATTGGCACCTCCGTTGATCCCCCCATGTCCACCCAGCAACACACACTCTGCCGTAATTTCCTCCGGTCCCACCAACATGGCGAAAATCCTGTCTGTCCTTCATGACATACATCACGGACTGGAAATAAACGGCATTAGCCGAACTATCCTTGAATCCCACCACCTGAGGATTACGGGCAATGCGTTGAATAGTAGCCGGAGCCAAAAATTCACTTTCGTGTGCGACGGCATATTGTACAAGAAGATAGGTAACGGCAACTGAGGAATCAGGTCCTCATAAAATTCGGCCAGTTCAGGCTGTCCCGGAGCAAAGTAGTAAGGGGGAGCGGAAACTACGGCTGAAGCACCACACTCGGCCCCTACATGTGCCAGATGAATACTTTCTACAATTGATGTATCGGAAATACAAACCAGAACCGGAAGTCTTCCGGCATTGATACGGCAAGTTTCCTTTATCATTTCATGGCGAAGCCGGTAACTGATACTCTGCGCTTCTCCGGTGGTACCCAGTATAAATAATCCGTGCACTCCTCCTTTTATCAATCGTTCTATCAACCTTTCCAAACCATCAATATCCAGTTTGTCATTATCCAGTAACGGAGTCACTAAAGGAGGAATAATGCCTGTCATAGGCTTTTTTAATGTGTTTTCCATGATTCGTTTTCTTTTAAAAATTTCAATGCTATATTTATGAAACGAACAGTAGGATTATTTGTACTCAGCCCAACATCCCGGCTTGTCCGGAAAGCGACAGGGCACTATCGTTTAACCTGTCGTCTTCCGTCTGCCCGGAACGTACCTTTAGAAAAAGAACTTTTAATTCCGCTTCAAGAAAAGAAAGTTAGTTATACATGCGGGCAACTCTTCCTGATAATGTGTCACCATAATCATGGTCTTGTCCTTACGACGACAGAAAGTTTCTATCACATCTTTCACCAACCGGCGGTTGTACAAGTCCAACCCATGCAAAGGCTCGTCCAAAATAAGCAACTCAGGATCCTTCACAAAAGCACGGGCCAACAACACCAGACGCTGCTCGCCACTGGACAACTGCAAGAAATTCCGGTCTTTCAAATCTGCAATACCAAAAATATCCATCCACCATTCACAAGCCGCCATCTGCTCGGGACGCGGACGTTTGTACAACCCCACAGAATCATGTAGTCCGCTTGCCACAATATCTATGGCAGGAAGGTTCTTCAGATAAGCGCGATGCATCTCAGGACTGACATATCCTATATGCTTCTTTATCTCCCAAATACTTTCTCCGGAACCGCGTTTTCTGCCGAACAAGGTAATATCACAAGCATAACTCTGCGGATTATCCGCACAGACCAAACTCAACAACGTAGACTTTCCTGAACCGTTCTCTCCACTCAAAGCCCATTTCTCGCCACTTTTCACTGTCCAGTCCAAATCTTTCAAAATGGTACGCTCGCCATAACGGATGCTTACCTTGTTCAAATCAACTACGTGCTCGGTGTGATACAAATCACCGCCGTAAGGCAAATTCAGAATCCGTGCCTCCTTTTCTTCGGAAAGTATCCGTTCCGGTATCGGCTTACGGACCGCCAAATATTCCTGCAAAGTTATCTTTTTACCACACACCCTGTCTTCCACAGGAATAACATGAGTAATAAAAGCAGGAATATCATCGGACTTAGACAAGATAAGGATTACCTGCAAATGGGTTACTTTAGTCAGTTCGCCCAACAATGTATGAAGCAGGTCCCTCGTCTTCGCATCCAGTCCGATAAAGGGATTATCCATAATCAGTACACGCGGATTACTCAGCAAAGTCTTTGTCAGTTGAAACTTACGTAACTCACCACTGGAAAGCAGAATAATATGTTTATCCAGCATCCTCTCTATGCCAAACAGTTCATACAAAGCCTTTTTCAGACCTGAATCGGTCGCTTCGGGCAACAAATCACGTACCAGTGGGGTTTCATCCAAATCATGGGCATTCCATCGTTGCTGATAATAGTAATTTCCATCGGAATCTCCGTATGAATCACGGAAAGCAATATACTTTATATTCTCGTATGCCATCTTCGAAGGAGAAAGAGAGAAATCATACTTCACTTCGTTCATCAACAACGGCCACCGGCCTGTAATCGTATCTACCAATATACTTTTTCCTGCCCCGTTTCTCCCCACAACAGCTATATGTTCTCCGGTGGCAAGTGTCATATTCACCGGTTCCTTCATCCGGTACAGCGGATGGCGGGTCACACCATTTTCTATCGCAATAATATTCTGCATTACAAATCTCTTTTTTATCCAACAGGATGCAAAGGTAACAAAATAATATAAAAATAAGATAATATATTATCATCTTGTTACATCAATCATCCACCTTAATTATATATGATACCAATTATACGACACTGAATAACCAACAAAATATTACCTAAACTATATGTTCCATAACAGAATACAGGCTCAAATTTATAAAGCATCAACAAGATATATATTTGCACTAAATTAAGACAAAAGGAAATAATAACAGAAGAAATTATAGACAAAATGGCAACAACAATCAAGTTCACAAAGATGCAGGGAGCAGGTAATGACTATATATACGTAAACACCCTAAAGCACCTTATGTCCTAAAACTGCATACGGAGAACGAGCTGGTAGAAGAAGTAACAGTGGACATGGATCTTCCCCTGCTTGCCAACTCCAGACAAATAAATACCCCGGACGGCAAAATGTTGGCAAAAACAATCACAGTAGATGGAAAAGAATACAAAAGAACATTTGTTTGTATGTGAAATCCACATTTAGTGGTTTTCATAGATGATATAAAAGATGTAAATTTGCCGGCAATAGGTCCGAAACTGGAGAATCATCCGCTTTTTCCCGAACGAACCAATATAGAATTCGTTGAAGTATTATCACATAACAAGCACAAGCCATTACAAGAAAAACAAATACATACGAGATATAACAAACTCACTATTATGGATTAAAAAGGTAAAAAGCAATGAAAAAGAGTTTTAGAAAAACAACATTTCTGTCGGCCTTGGCAATAGCTGTTCCGGCAATGGGCATGGCGCAGGACAAAGTGGAAGCCAGCGCAGGAGCCGATCTCGTAAGCGGATACATCTGGCGTGGCCAAGATTTAGGAGGTGTCAGTATCCAACCCACGTTGTCAGTTTCTTACAAAGGGTTCTCATTGTCTGCATGGGGAACAGCAGGTATCGAAAAAGAAGATACAAAAGAGATTGACCTCACATTAGGCTACGCCACAGGAGGTTTCAGTATCTCCGTCACAGATTACTGGTTCAATGGAGGACCGGGGTATTTTCATTACGGCTCACACAATACCAACCATACCTTCGAGGCACAAATAGGTTATGACTTCGGACCGCTGGCCTTGAACTGGTATACCAATTTCGCCGGAACCGACGGAGTGAATAACGGAGGAAACAGAGCCTATTCGTCCTATATCTCGGCTACCGTACCTTTCACACTGGCAGGGCTGGAATGGACAGCGGAAATAGGAGCGACTCCGTGGGGCACAGACTTTTACAACTATTCCGAAGCCCCTGTATGCAACGGTTCCAACGGTTTCACCGTATGCGACATCAGCATGGGAGCCGCCAAGGAAATAAAAATCACCGATTCATTCTCCGTTCCAGCTTTTGCAAAAGTCACCGTAAACCCACGCACTGAAGGGGCTTATTTCGTTTTCGGGCTAAGTTTTTAATCATAAAGAGCATAACCAGACAAGGATAACAACAAAGTATTAGTTTTTTAGAAGGTAAAAAGATTACATTATATACAAAATACAAATACAACAATAAAAAAATTGAAGCTATTATCTGTAAGACCCAATTCGAGGACGTAAAAGAAGCATTGCTCGAAGCCAAAATCGAATGGCTTTCCTATTGCAATGTAAAAGGCATTGGCAAAACATGTCAAGGACGCATTTGAATGCCGTCCGCATCCGTACAGAAGAACGCGGATATATCGCCTTGTACAATGCAGAACAGGAGAAATAACTCATTACACGGCCAAAACTACTCCACAAAGTAAAAATCATACTATAACTTAAGCGGAAAATTATGGATACAACTAATAAAAAGAGGTCGTCAGATGTAGAACAACCTCTTTTTATCAGGTAAACACATCATAAACAAGAAAGATGAATTACAAGCAAGGTACCTTCACAAATGCTGTATCCGGGAAATGCTTCTCTATATAACGACAAATATAAGTTTCTGTATCTGCTTGAATGATTTTATCCTCTCCTTCGGGAAACAGATTGTACATCACTGTATGAAGCTTTATCCCTCTCCGTTCTATAGCCTCAAAACTCAATAATGTATGGTTGATACTTCCCAATCGTCCCGAAGTAACAAAAACTAAGGGATAACCCGATTCCTGAACATAGTCTATAGTCAGATTATCTTCTGTCAACGGCACCATCAGCCCCCCGGCTCCTTCTACTAAAACAGCATCATAGCGCTCACTCAGCACCTCCGTGGCATGCTTTATTTTATCAAAATCAATGGCGCGGTTATCTATTCGTGAAGCCAAATGGGGAGAAGCCGGATAAGAAAATATTTCAGGTTTGGTAAGTCCCTGCTCATCCTCAGGCAAATACTCCATCCCCATCAGACGACGATGCAACTCAATATCCTCCGAATAACCTTCCGGATTTCCTGTCTGTATGAATTTTTGAGTAATAGTACGACATCCTTGTTTGTTCCAAAGATGTGCCAGATAGGCCGTGGCATAACTTTTACCAATATTTGTATCAATACCACTTACGAAAAATACATTCTGTTTCATGATTCTTTTTATTTCTATTGTCTTTTCTTTGCAATAATATAAATAGGATGATAAGTCAAAGTCACCGAACGACCATCACTGAACAAACGGGCATACTTGTCACAGAAATCCTGCAAATCCCTTTTAGTCCACGCTTGTTGCCTGACAGCAGCCACCCCGGTGTGTTTCAAGTGATAAAGCACTTCGAGCGGAGTACCGAAAGTCAGACAGATACGTTCCTCATGAGCCTTCACGATCTCATAGTATATGCGCAGCGCTTCTTCTAATTCCTCTAAAGAACGATAGTGAAGACCGCTGCCGGTAACCGATGCAACTTCTTTCAGATTATCCCTGCCGAACGTAGTAAAAGCAAAATATCCTTTCTGCTTCAACAAAGTATTACAACGTTCAAAAAACAGCTCGGGAGAAACAAACCACTGTAATGCCGAGCATGATACAATCAAATCCTGTCCTTTTGGAAAAGGAAGGGACTCGGCATCCCCTGCCAGAAAGGTAGCCTGCCCGCTTCCCAACAAATCGGTGAAACAAGAACTCATCTCCTGACAAATGTCATTCAACACCAGTTTTTCAGGATGGAGGGTTTCCATCAACCTGCGGGTAAGAAAGCCCGTCCCGCTACCAATTTCCAATATCCGGCTGCACGGACGGGGCAAATAATGATTTAGCATATCACTCATGCGGTATGCTATCTGCTTTTGTGCCACCGCCTCACGGTTATAACTCTCTACAGCGCGGGAAAAGCGACGGGTTATCAATTGCTTATTAATCATACGTTTTTGTTTTAAATAACAGACGGGCATAGCAAATCTCTCATTATTTCTTCTGAATAATGAGGAATATCATACTCTGCCACTTCCGTCCCTGTCCATGCATTTCTTTGGTTGACCGCCGTAAAAATCAAATCATTCTTGCCTATAACAGCCCGTTCCCATGCAAAACTGGGAACAGCGCAAGATTTTACCTGTTCTCCAATCCTCCGAAGCTCTTCTTGCAGTTCCTCTACCGCACGTTGCGGACGTTTCGACAAGAATGTTTCCAGATTCTCCTTTTTCAAACACATCCTGCGGATAAACTTTTCCAGCGCAACCTCATTCAAGCCTTCCAGTGTTCCTTCAAAAACTTGCTGCGGAATACCTTTCAAATCATCGACAGGAGTTACCGTGCCATTCAAAGCAACACGCTCACAAATAGGCAAGTCCATATCCTGCAATACCATAGACGCGGCCCATACTCCCATAGACCAGGCTATCAGGCGAATCTCCTGATAACCCTGCAACAACGTGAAATCAAAATCCAGCGAACGATAATCATAACAAACCAACAGATCGCTATTTTCGGGGCAATAATCCATGAAAGGACATTCATCCATTCCCCAACCGGCAAAAAAAAATGTGTCAATCGGGGGAAGATGCTTTTGTTGTATAAAATAATGTTTCATATCAATTCTATCAGACTTTTTATTTCTTCTTCAGTAATATCCGCTGTCAACGAAAAACGGATACGCGATGTTCCTTCGGGCACAGTGGGAGGACGCACCGGCAACGCATAAAAACCTTTACGCTGCAAGAAATCGGTCTTTAACACCGTATCACCGCTATCGCCTATCGTCATTGGCAGAATATGGCTGGTAGAAGGACAAGCGTAGCCTTTCTTTACCAACGCGTCTTTCAAAAGAGAGGATATTCTCTTCAACCTTTCCCTCCGGAAGCTGAAACTGTCCAAATGCTCCAGGATAAAGAATGTCCATAGCAAGTTGACAGGAGGAAGAGCCGTTGTAAATATGAATGTACGCATTTTATTGATCAAATAATCACGGATGGTCTTCGAACAAACAATATAGCCTCCTACTGAGGCCAACGCTTTACCAAAAGTTCCACATAAAAAATCGATGTCAGCCACACAATCCTGTTCTTCCGCACACCCCAGGCCATGTATCCCCCGCACCCCTACAGCATGCGCTTCATCCACATACAGCAATACATTATCATATTGTTGCTTCAAAGTGACCAAACGGCGGAGATCGGCCTCATCACCGTCCATACTGAAAATACTTTCGGTTACAATAATTATTCTATCATACCCGGCATGATTGGAAACCAGCAACTGTTCCAATTGGTCATATCGGTTATGCCGGTACCGGATACACTTGGCCGCCGATAAACGAATGCCGTCAATAATGCTGGCATGTACCAGTTTATCGGCAAGAATCAATGTACGAGCATCGCTCACTGCAGGAAGAATACCGGCATTCATGTGATAACCACTATTAAAAACCAACGCGCTTTCCTTCCGAAACAGTCGGGCAAGCAAATCCTCTATCTGAACATAGATATTAAAATTTCCTGTCAGCAGCCGAGAGGATGAAGAGGAAGGAAGAAAAGTGTCGGGAGTAAGACTTTGCAAGAATTCCGTACGTAATGGCAGGTAAGCAGCCAATCCCAGATAATCGTTGGATGAAAGGTTAAGCATCACTTTTCCATTCACCTCCACCTCTCTTCCCAAATGGCGGATAACAGGCAACTTACGAAGATTACTTTTATTTTCAAGCAGGGCTAATTCTCTTTCCCAGTCTGTTAATGAATTCATTTTTTCTATTTTTCCCAATACTATCACTTATTCTTTTAATTCTCCTACTATCTTTACCAGTGAATGCGTCAATTTGCTCAATTCTTCCGGCTGAATTATAAAAGGCGGCATGATATACACCAGTTTTCCAAAAGGACGTACCCATACTCCTTCTTCGACAAAACGACGTTGCATGAAAGCCATATCTACCGGTTTCTTCACTTCAATAACCCCGATAGCTCCCAATACACGCACATCAGCCACCTGCGGCAATAAAGCAGCAGGAGCCAGCTCCCTCTTCAATTGTGATTCAATAGCCTTTACCTTTTCCTCCCAACTATATGAAAGCAACAATTCCACGGATGCTTTCGCTACGGCACAAGCCAACGGATTTCCCATAAAAGTAGGGCCGTGCATAAAGACTCCCGGATAACCGCCGGAAATGGTATCAGCCACCTCATCACTGGCAAGGACAGCAGAAAAAGTCATGTATCCACCGGTCAGTGCCTTACCTATGCACATGATATCGGGCTGGACACCTGCATGCTCCCAAGCAAACAGTTTCCCTGTTCTTCCGAAACCTGTCGCTATCTCATCAAAGATTAACAACAGACGATATTGCCTGCAAAGTTTCTCTACCTGGCGCAAAAACTCAGGATGATAAAAACGCATTCCGCCCGCCCCTTGTACAATAGGTTCCAAAATCAATGCAGCCATTTCTTCATGATGCTGTTCCAATATTTCCTTCAAGGGTTCTATATCCTCTTCATACCAGATTCCGCCAAAGCGCGACCGAGGAGCAGGAACAAAATAACGCACAGGCAATGTAGGGCCAAAAATATGATGCATACCGGTCACCGGATCACAAACGGACATGGCATTCCACGTATCTCCATGATATCCGGACTGAATAGTTACAAAATTATTTTTCTTTTCCTTCCCTTGCGCATACCAATATTGCACGGCCATTTTCAGTGCCACTTCTACCGCAACCGAACCGGAATCAGCATAAAATATTTTCTGCATACGGGGAGGAACAATCTTCAGCAACAACCTGCCTAATTCGATGGCCGGATCGTGTGTCAGTCCGCCGAACATGACATGGCTCATACGGTCTATCTGTTCCTTGAGCGCTTGGTTCAATACCGGATGATTGTATCCATGTACCATGCACCACCACGAAGACATCCCTTCTATCAAACATCTTCCGTCCTCCAATTCTATATATACTCCATCCGCCCGCCTTACCTTATAAGTGGGCAGCGGATGAGTAGTCGATGTATAAGGATGCCATAAATGCTCCCTGTCAAAATTTTCCATATATTATTTCCTTATTGTTATAATAACTTTATAATGTATCAAAGCGAATACCCGGCCTCTTCTATCAATATTTTATCTTCTGATACTTTGGAACCTAATGTAGTCAGCAAATCTCCCACAATGGCAGAATTAATACCGATATACAATGCTTTCTTTACAGCTTCCACACTCATCTGTGAACGCCCTCCGGCAAAACGAAGAAAGGCTGTGGGATTGATAAAACGGAATAAAGCGATGGTTGTCAGAATCTCCGCCTCTGCAAGACGATCCATTTTTTCCAATGAGTGCCGGGTTATAGGCTGTAACAGGTTTATAGGAATAGACTGTACTTCCAATTCCCTCAGTGTAAAAAGCAAACTCAATACGCTGTTCCATTGTTTCGCCCATGCCGATGATTCCTCCGCTGCATACATCCATCCCCACCCTGCGTGCTGCCTGCAACGTTTCTATTTTCCTGTTCTTGTGTATGAGTAGAACATAGAGATGGAAAAATAAGAGGGAGCCGTTTCCAGATTACAATGATAACGGGTGATGCCTGCCTTAAACAGCCGTTCCAATTCCGCTTCATCCAGTAATCCTAAAGAAGCGCATAACTGAATATGCGAATGCGCACGCATGTACTCTGTTGTCTCACATAGCCGGTCCATGTTACGGCTACCCGGTTTCCTGCCGCTGGTCACCAAAGAAAAACGGGATACTCCCTGCGCTTCGTTATACAAAGCATGGCGCAGACATTCTTCCTTCCCAACCAAATCATAAACATCCGCTTTTGTTTTATAATGTGCAGACTGTGCGCACCATTTACAATTCTCAGGACATTTACCGGATTTAGCATTGATAATGGAACACATATCGAATTTCCGAGAAGCCAGAACCCGTGTTATCTCATGAGCCGCATCATACAAATCCTGTTTCTCTGCCTGGCAGGACAGCCAACGGGCTTCTTCTACGGTAATCTTCTCACCGCCCAACACTTTGTTTCTTATTTCATTCAGCATCATATACAGTTCATATTAAGACAAAAAAAGCCGAAAAGATGCATGGCACATCTTTCCGGCAAACAAATATTTATTTAAATAAAAAAGACAAATCACGTCAGCCACCTGTGGTTGAGGCAGTTGGATCCGAAGCATTTGCAACATGGATTCAACAGGGGCCATTCCTTCTTCATATTCCTCTCCAGCATCCTCTTTCCGTGCGGAAGAGCAAACAGAGAATGCCGTGCAAACATTTGCCTGTTTACCCAACGATACATCGGCAATCTCCTTTTTCAGATTACCAATAGTTACATATTTGCCCAAGCTATAAAACATAGCGTACTTCTTCCGGCTCCAATAGCGGAAACGTATCGTATGTTTATTCTGGCACAATTGTTTCATGTTTTTTCGTATCTGAGATTGGCAAAGGTAAATAAAATATTCAATGCAGCAAACTTTTATATAGAAAAACACCGTTCCGCCTCTTACAACCTTAAAACCAGTTTTCCGAAAGCACAACGGTGAATTCTTAAGTCCTTTATATTATATTTCTGTTATTCTTCTTTCTTCGAAGCAGCTTTCTTGGCAACCGGCTTCTTTGCCGTCGCTTTCTTGGCCGCCGCCGGTTTCTTGGCAGCAGGTTCTTTCTTTACGGCAGGAGCCTTTTTGCCTTCAGCTTTCTCCAGTTTAGCCTGCAATCTCTCCACTTCCTTGTTCAAAGCCACCAATTCCTCGCCCTGATTCTTAATGGTAGTAAGCAACGAATTTAATTCTTCGTTATCCATATCTACCGGATACAACGAATTGACACGACTTATAAAATCACCCAAAATGTTCATATAGTTGGTGAAAGCATCATACGGAGAATCATAAATACCACGATTCAACCAAATACCGGTATTCTTAGTGGTCATGAAGCGGAAATTATTACTTGCCTGCAAATAATCCCAATCCTGCTTAATACGGCGATCATCGCACAAATGAACACGTTCTGCCACACTATAAAGTTTATTGAAAGCCTCACGCTGCATCACATTGCCTAACCACGGACTGATATCGCGTTCCTCGTCTATCCATGACATAGGATAAGGAACATCCACCTGATCCACAGATTTCAGTTTGGTAATGATATCGGTCGGAGTAGAGAAAGTAACCCCTCTTTCTTTTGCGCAGACAGGCAGTGCTTTCATAAATTCCAAAATATTGGAAGACAATGGCTGGGCGATACCCAAAGCAGAAAGTTCCATGAAAATATTGATAACCTGCTCCTCCTCCGGCAAAGCTGCAATCCAATCTATATATTTGTCGGCAAACAACGGATATTCATTCCATTCGGAATTAGAGAAACGCAGGCTGATGTCATCAGACAATTTGAAATCGCGAAGCAATAACTTCAAGTTCGGATTCATGGCGCAATGATACAGGTAGTGCGGGCTCTTCCAACCCAAAATATGTTTCGCGCCTTCAGTCAACATACCTTTAAAGCCCATATCGGCTATCGTAGCGCCAATATCATTCGAATAAATCAAGCTGGAGTTACGGAATACCTTCGGCTCCTTGCCAAATATTTGTTTAATCTTGGTACGCATACGTTCCACTTCTTCGCGGAAACAATCTTCATTAGCCAATGAGGAAAGACCGTGAGAATAAGGTTCGCACAAGAATTCGCAACATCCGGTCTCATTCAACTGATGCAACAACTCGATTACACCGGGCGCATGCACTTCCAACTGTTCCAGCGCCACACCCGAGATAGACAAAGCCACCTTGAAAGTATCACCGTGATTCTTTGCCATTTCAATCAACGCACTCAGCGCAGGAATATACGAGCGTTCGGCTATATCACTGATGCCGCGCTCATTTTCATAATCATCATAATAATAATGGTCACGGCCTATATCAAAACAGCGATAGCGTTTCAGATGGATAATTTGATGTATTTCAAAATAAAGACATATTGTTTTCATATCCTAGTTATTGTTTATTAATTACCATAGTTTTTTAACACCTGCTCATAGAGGGCACGGATTCTCAAGCCGACTTTCTCCCATGTAATGCCATCCACCTCTTTCTTTCCTTCTCCTGCAGATATTGGAAAAGAGAAGGTTTCGTACAAATAGAATAGATGGCATCGGCCATAGCGTTGATATCCCAATAATCTGTCATTGATTACTTTATCCAAAATTCACCGCAACCCGATTGCTTGAGATGATAGAAGGAGTTCCGCACTGCATAGCCTCTAAAGGAGCAATACCAAAAGGTTCTGACACGGAAGGCATTACGAATACATCACTGTTTTTATATGCTTCATAAACCTGACGCCCACGCTGGAACCCCGGGAAAGAAAACGGTCTGCAATACCTCGTTCCGCAGCCAGATTGATCATGGCGTCCAGCATGTCTCCCGATCCTGCCATTACAAAACGGATGTTACGGGTACGCTTCAAGACCAATGCGGCGGCTTCCACAAAATACTCGGGTCCTTTCTGCATCGTGATACGCCCCAGGAAAGTCACCACTTTTTCTTTCGAGTGATCAGGACGAGGAATGTCCAGCAAATCTTGCGAAAGCGGATAAACGGCATTGTGCATGGCAAAACATTTGCGCGGGTCTTGATGATATTGGTGAATAACAGTCTGACGGGTCAGCTCGGACACACACATAATACAGTCGGCATGATCCATGCCATTCTTTTCCATAGCATATACTGTAGGATTCACTTTACCGCGCGAACGGTCAAAATCAGTAGCATGCACATGGATGCACAAAGGTTTGCCACTTACCAGCTTGGCATGCACACCAGCCGGATAAGTCAGCCAGTCGTGCGCATGGATAATATCAAATTCTTGCTGGCGCGCAACCACACCGGCAATAATAGAAAAGTTATTGATCTCATCATGAAGGTTTCCCGGATAGCCACCGGCAAACTCCATACACCCCAGATCATTGACGTGCATATATGAGAAATCAGAATAGATATGATCACGGAAAGCATAATACTGTTCCGGAGTCGAAGTCGAAAGACGTGACTTTAAGTAATCATAATCCACATCACGCCACACAATGGGCACTTGGTTCATGCCTATAATGTTCAGAAACTTTTCTTCGTCGCCACAAGGTTTGGGCAAACAGAAGGTTGTTTCCATATCACCTTGCAGACTCAGACCTTTTGTTATACCGTAAGATGCTACAGCAAGACCACCATATATTTTGGGAGGAAATTCCCATCCAAACATTAATACTTTCATACAGGTCCCTCCTTTCAATAATTGTATTTACTCAATAAATATAATACTCGTAATATCTCTGCCACATTCATAGCGAATGATACAGCTCCACGACCTTTGAAAGGCGGGTTACCATCAAACAGTTCAGGTATAGAGCCAATACAATGAGAAGTCATTTCGTCTTCGTAGCCTATCAGCTGACGCTCCACAAATCCTATGCCACTCATCTTATAAATACGAAGGTAAGCTTCAAAATAGAAGCCAGCCAGCCAAGGCCATGCGGTACCTTGATGATAAGCATAATCACGCTGCATCTGAGGACCCACATAGTTCGGGTTGTAACCGCCACTCTTCGGGCTGAGCGAACGGAGCCCTTTCGGGGTAAGCAGTTCTTTGGTCACAATGTCCAACACCCCTTTCTTCTGACGGGCATCAAGCGGAGAATAGTCGAATGCTACAGTAAATATCATGTTCGGACGCACGCTCCAGTCCATCATATTGCCATCCACATAATCCAGTAAATAACCATACTCATTCAAGAAAGTATCCACGAAAGCCTTTCCCGTCTTTTCTGCCAATACATTTAACGTTTCAGCCAAATTATTGTTTCCACCTTCGCCCAACAGTTCACTTGTAAAACGTAAGGCATTATACCACAAAGCATTAATTTCTACGATATAGCCTGTACGAGGAATCACAGGACGTCCGTTTGCGGTAGAATTCATCCATGTGATAGCCTTTTCCGTTCCGTTGGCATATAGCAGACCGTTTGAATGCAAGAAAAGGTTCGGATGATTCTCCCGGCGAAGGTATTCCATAATGTCCTGCAACAATGTACCATATTTCTCACGGCATTGGTCACGCGACACCATCTTGGCATATTGCTGGATACACCACACCGCCCAAAGCAAAACATCAGGATGCTCCATTTCATACACTTTAACATCATCAGGCTCATCATTAATAAAGTCATGAATTGCCTTGCGGGCCGTTTCCATCACCATTTCAAACTTAGCCACTTCATCAATCGCCAATGTCAGTCCCGGCAGGGAAATAAACATATCGCGCGCACGGCATTTAAACCACGGATATCCTGCCAGAATATAAAACTCATCTCCCTGTTTATTTAAGAACTGATGGGCAGCATTTATCAGACAGTGCTGGAAATTATCACGCGGAGTACGTTCTTCCACCTCCTCTTCAAAGGTTCTCTTTAATGTACGGGTACCGGCCTCGGAAACACCTCCTGAAAAGACAATGCTTTCACCTTTCTTTATGTCCACTTCAAAATAACCCGGAACATACAAATCTTCATTAAAATCATATCCTCTCTCCTGCTCTTTGGGATACTCAATTCCCCGATACCAATCCGGCTGATAGTGGAATTCGTTCTTCTTGTTCAATTGCATATATAATTCGGGATAGCCCGGATACATGCATGTCTTGATCCCATTGTCCACCTCCTGATAGTCACGGCTGGCTTGTGCGTTCTCATGAGTATACTGACGGACGCTGCGGAAAGCCAGAAACGGACGCAAACGCAACGTAGTGGCCGAATGTGCCTCCAGCAAAGTATAACGGATTAAAATTCTATTTTCATGATGAACGAAAAGCTTTTCCTTCTTCAGAATCACACCACCTACCCGGTATATAGTGGTAGGAACTTTCTCACACTCGAATTCCCGGATATACTTGTGTCCCCTGGGGCTGTAATTGTCACCCTGATACTTATGAAGCCCCAGGTTAAATTCAGCGCCGTGTTGTATCACTGTTTCATCCAACGACGATAACAATACATGGTTTTCATCATCCAGCTCAGGCACCGGAATGACAAGCAATCCATGATATTTTCTCGTATTGCAATCAACAATGGTTGTACAATGGTAAGCCCCTGAACGGTTTGTGCGGAGAATTTCTTTCGGTAATGATTCCCCGAGGTTCGTCATAAGAGTCTTGTCAAATCGTAAGTAACTCATAGTTGTTATTTTAAGGTTATAAATCAAATTTCCATATCAATTTGTGTCACATATTATTTTTGTATGCAACGCTCAAAATTAGTAATTAAATGGATAAAGCAAAATTAAATAGCAAAATATTTTTCATTTTTCGCTCAAATATCCGTAGTATTGCACAGAAATCAGCATAATTATGACAAAATGAAACTTGAAATTCAAAAAATTCTATTGGCTTTTGCTCTTCCGTTATTACTTCTTTTCATTCTGTACACCCTGCGTACAATGGAAAGTGTCATGAATTGGGATTTTATCACCTGGGGCATATATCCCAAAGAAACCAAAGGAATAATGGGGATTCTCACTTCTCCATTGATACACGCCGATTGGGGACATTTATTTGCGAACACTTTCCCTCTTCTTTTTTTCATTATGGTGTCTGCTCTACTTTTATCGTGATTTGGGCATTGGTATACTTTTTTTCATCTGGATAGTCAGTGGAATACTTACATTTATAATAGGCAAGCCTGGATGGCATATAGGTGCCAGCAGTATAATTTATTCACTCGCCTTCTTTCTGTTCTTCAGTGGCATTCTCCGCAAACACGTTCCTTTAGTAGCCCTGTCATTGCTTGTCACCTTTCTATATGGCAGCCTGGTATGGAACATGTTCCCGCAGTTCGCTTCCTCCACCACTTCTTGGGAGGGACACTTGGGGGGGCGCAGCGGCCGGAATAGCCGCAGCTATATTGTTCAGACACAAAGGCCCTCAACAACCGGAACTTTTCATTGACGAGGAAGAAGAAGATAACAGGAGTTATCCGGAAGACGAAGAAGTCATTACAAATCCGGACCAAGAAAAGAAAGAATGACTAAACCAATCTTTCCGCCTCATGAAGTCCAAAGGACCGGAAGGGATGAAAAAAGCAATAACCCGCTAACGGAATTAAACGAATGCTCATATCCTCCCTATTGTATAAGCCTTTTCTATCTTCAGATTAAACCTTTTATACGGATATATTCTATCTCCATAGCCTTTGGAGTTATCTCCCAAGGCTATGGAGTTAACTCCAAAGGTTATGGAGATAACTCCAAAGGCTTGCGGAGATAAAACAGGCAGGAAGAAAACCCTTAACCATACGTCAGGAAAGGTTTAGGAATCCGAATAAAATATTTTAAGGATGAATCTGATTACAAGACCACACACTCCTTACAGAAAAAAGTCTCCCTACGCCCTTCTTTTAAAAAGAAAAACTATAAAACCTTGTTTCAGGGAAGCACACCTTTGGAACAACAAAAAGGTCCGGACTTGGAAAAAGCCCCGGACCTTTATTTTATATCCATCAATACAAGATATTAATACACCTCTACCTTTGCAGCAGCAGCCTTGCACTTGTCACGCAAAGCGTCCAAGTCACTGCCATTAGGAGCATAACAAACCACAACTCCCATACGGCGGTTCAATTTTGTATAAGGTTTACCAAAAATACGGAGATAAGTATTTGTCTCCTTACAAACTTCCTCTTCACCACGATAACGGGGAGCTTCCTTGCTGGCAATTGGAGAAAGAATCACTGCACTGGCCCCTATGCGTTCTTGTGTAATTTCAGGGATAGGAAGTCCTAACACCGCACGCAGATGCAACTCAAACTCATTTAAATTCTGAGTACCTGCCAAAGTCACCATTCCGGTATCATGCGGACGGGGAGAAAGTTCGGAGAAATAAACTCCGTTTTCATGACTCAAGAAAAATTCAACTCCCCAGATTCCCGCACCGGTCAAAGCCGCCGTCACTTTATCGGCCATACGCTGTGCCTCCTTCAAATGTTCGGGATCAATGTGCGCCGGCTGGAAACTTTCCCTATAATCTCCCCCTTTCTGTACATGTCCGATAGGCGGACAGAACAAAGTAGGACCGTTTTTCTGAGTGACGGTGAGCAAAGTAATCTCACTATCGAACTGAATAAATTCCTCAATGATCAATTCTTTAATATCTCCACGACTGCCTTCACACCCATAATGCCATGCCTGTTCCAACTCATCCACGCTCTTGACCAAAGACTGGCCTTTGCCGGATGAAGACATCAAAGGTTTCACCACACAGGGAAAACCAATCTCTTTTGCGGCCTCCTGCAATTCTTCCAAAGACTTGGCATAGAAATACTTGGCTGTCTTTAATCCTAATTCCTTAGCTGCCAAATCACGAATGGCCTTGCGGTTCATCGTGAAATTCACTGCACGGGCACTCGGCACTACTTGAATACCTTCCTGTTCCAAATGATACAGACGTTCGGTACGGATAGCTTCAATTTCAGGCACAATTATATCCGGCTTGTGTTTGGCTACCACAGCATCCAACGCATCACCGTCAAGCATACTGAACACTTCAAATTCATCAGCCACCTGCATGGCCGGAGCACCTGCATAAGAGTCGCAAGCAATAACATACTGCCCTTTACGTTTTGCCGCAATGACGAATTCCTTACCTAATTCGCCAGAACCCAGCAATAAAATCTTCTTAGTCATAGTATTTATATATGTTTGATATTCCTTACAAAAAACGGAGAGTTGAGAACAAGACACCTCTTGATTCCCAACTTTCCATCTGCAAAGATAGTGTATTTTATAAACTATACGATATCATTGAAGCAATATTTGGATCATTCAGTACAAAGAAAACACCCACTCCCAACGCGATGAGCCACAATACGATAAATATAATTTTGGTTACAATGGACATGGGTTGCCAACCTCCAAAATGACGCATCAGCATGTGTATCAGTCCTATAATAGGAATACCGATAACCAGAATACCTGCTACGGACATAGCGACAGTCAACCCCGGAGAGCTACCCACCGTAGCCCAATTAACCGCAGGCAGCACCTCATAAAGCACAGCCGGCAATGCAGCAATCAGTCCCGTAGCCGCCATCAGCAATGCAAAAAAGACAATCAATAATACAAACAATACAGGCGCACAGCAAATAGCAATGAAAACAAGCAGGAACTTGATAAGGAACCCTGCCACAGACACAATCCCCTCCCCTATCTTTTGCAAGATACTCCTAGGACGGTCTGAGCGTACATAATCATTCACTTTTTCAAATCCGTCTGTTACAGTCTTGCCTATATTCTCCACATTAATAGCAGCCCCCTTCATGGCGAGTTTCTCGGGAGCGGTACGCGCCATAGGAATAATAATCCACGCTATGATATAAGCCAATATCACCCCATGAACAAAGAAACCAAGAACCAATAGAATGATACGTACCCAAGTAACATCCCATCCCATATAAGCAGCCAGTCCGGAAGCCACTCCACCTAGTACCTTATTGTCCGGATCACGAAACAAGCGGCGCATAGTGGTTCCTTTTTGTTTTTCCGAACCCGATGCTTCTCCACTTTCTTCATCGGAAAGATCTTCGGGTTTACCCATCCGGGCTATGATTTCTTCCACATCTTCAATGGTAATAACCTGTTTACCTTCATTCAAACGGTCGGTAAACAGCTCAGAGATACGTAATTCTATATCATGTACAATTTCTTCCGCTCCCTCCTCACGACAGAAGTGAATACGCAGGTTAGTTAAATAGTTATCCAACAAATGGTAAGCGTCTTCGTCTATATAATAAACGGTACCTCCTAAATTTATGGTTAAAGTCTTTTTCATTGTATCCTGTTTTTAATTGTTTTTTAAATGATTCACTGTATTCGCCAGCTCCTCCCAGGCAGCCTCCAGTCCGCTAAGGAATGTTTCACCCTGAGGAGTGAGACTATAATATTTACGAGGTGGTCCCTGAGTGGACTCTACCCATTCGTATGAGAGCAGGTCATCGTTTTTCAGCCGGGTAAGCAGCGGATAAAGCGTCCCTTCTACTACAATGAGCCGGGCTTCTTTCAATTTTTGAATGATATCCGAAGCATATGACGGCTCTTTGTGCAACAACAATAAAATGCAGTATTCCAGCATTCCTTTGCGCATCTGAGATCGTACATTGTCTACATTCATAATCTATAATACTTTGTTTGGCACAAATATATGTATTATACAAGTACCTTGTATTACATAGTTCTACTATTTTGCATAAATTAATATTTAAACAAGAAAAAGAAAGGAAGCCCCTTTTTTTCTTGCAAAAAGTTTATCTTTGCCTCTCGTTATAACACTAAAAAGATATAAAGATCATGTTTACCATCAAAAAAAGGCAACGACCAATGATATTCAGTTGATTAACGAGATGGCTCAGATCGTGTTTCCAGCTACCTACCGGGAAATTCTTTCAAAAGAACAATTGGATTACATGATGGACTGGATGTACTCTCCGAAAAACCTGCGTAAACAAATGGAAGAGGAAGGGCACATCTATTACATAGCTTACAAAGATGGAGAAGCTGCCGGATATGTTTCCATACAGCCCGAAGGAGAACATTTATTTCATCTGCAGAAAATCTATGTACTTCCCCGTTTTCAAGGTTGCCGGTTGGGCAAAGCACTATTTGAGCAGGCCGTCAAAGCAATTAAAGAAATCCATCCCGGACCTTGCGAAATGCATTTGAATGTAAACCGTAACAATAAGGCTTTACAATTCTACCAACATTTGGGAATGGAAAAAGTTGCAGAAGGAGATTTCCATATAGGCAACGGATATTATATGAACGATTATATCATGGGACTGAAAATCTAACCCTATCTTACAAAAACAAAATGGACGAATATCGTATCAATGGATTGACCATAAAAGAAAATTTGCTGCAACTGGCAGAAAATGGAAATAAAAAGTTCACCGAATCGCTGCATCCGGGAATAGAAAATGTATTGGGTATCCGCATCCCTGCCCTAAGGCGGTTAGGAGCACAAATTGCCAAAGATGACTGGGAGAGTTATCTACAGACTGCGGATACTTATTATATGGAGGAACGTATGCTACAAGGTATGGTAATAAGTAATCTGAAAATGAAAGACACGGAAGCATATCTTTCACTGGTTGCCCGGTTTATTGCCATCATCAACAGTTGGTCTGTTTGTGACACCTTTGACTTTTACGGCAAACAACGGTTTGTGGACAAGAACAAGAAAAGGGTCTGGCTATTTTTGGAAGACCGGATGAAATCCGACAAAGAATATGAAATACGTTTCGGAGTAGTAATGGCAATGGCTCATTATATTGACGAAGAGTATATAGACAACGTATTGCAATGGATGGACCGGATCAGTCACGAAGGATATTATGTGAAGATGGCTGTAGCATGGGCTTTATCCGTATGTTATGTCAAGTTTCCTCAAAAAACGATGAACTATCTGAAGGAAAATCATTTAGATGACTTTACTTACAATAAGGCACTACAAAAAATCATAGAATCTTATCGGGTAAGCACGGAGGACAAAGAAATCATCCGCAGCATGAAAAGAAAAAACAAATAATGTCCATTTACCGCAAAGAGGCTTTGAATCCTTCCGAAAGAAATTCACCATTCATATTCGGAAAGATCCAAACCGCTCCAGCAGCTATTAATAATCGGGAAAAGTTATTCCTCCCAAACCAAATAAGCTGAAACCAGCCAATGATTCAATTTATTGCCATCTACCTGTTGTGCCTCAGGGATACTTACCTTAAAAGAATGTTTACCGGCCGACAAGTCACCAATAACAGCCTCCTCAGGCATCACATCGCTACCCGGACACCAATTGGAACGGGACAAATCCGAAGAAGCCAAAGGTTCTTCAATCTCTTTTGTCGTATACCCCTTATCACCTATATATGCGGCAACTCGTGGTATCAGCCATACTCCCGTGGCCGGATTAAAACGGCGGAAAGAAGCACAGTCATCACGCCAAGGAATGAAATTCAACACCTCCTTGCCATCAACAGACACGATGTTCCGTTTCTCCACAAACTCATCTCCGCCACTATGTCCTCCGTGACCTGTTACAATATACTTCAAACGAACATTCTTGGCAGCTTTCGGCATATCAAAATCCATCACCACATCTTTGCGTGAGAAAATATCCGGATAAGTCTGTCCGATATAATACACCGTATTCATCAAAGGCTTCACACGGCGCTCCGGCATCACGTCGCAAGTGATCTTACTCTCCTTCACATCCAATTCCATACTGGCCACATACCCCTCGGCAGTCCATGTATCAATATAAATTCCCACGTATGCCTCTCTCTCCAATGCCGGATAAAGATCGGTAATATCCTGCACCCAAGTCACACTCTTTTCCCATTTCGGGATATATACAGGACGCCTCTTGCTGCTCAAAGAATCATTATCCGAACTATAATACCCCACACCGAACGGGGTCATAAAACGCATCAGTTCAAGGGTAGGCACATAATCCTGACCCGGAACAATACCAATCATTTTTTCATATTTGGTACTGTCTACCGCAGGAAACGCCCTCTTGCCTTCGGCTATATTCATCAGATTAATCACCGATTCTTTGGGAAGCACAAAACAAGAGCCAGATTTATCCCAACGGTCACCATTGGAAGCTACAGTTACTTTCAGGGTAACATCCACATCCCTTTTATAATCGGGCAAGGTTATTTTCTTTAAAATGATACGCCCGTTTACCAGACGGATCACTCCGTCAGCATTGGCAGGAGTATAATTAGGGAAAGAATCGGGACGAAAACAAACAGGGGTTTTGTCGAATACTTGAATATGAGTATTTCCCAATGCCGGTAATTCTTTGTGATTTGCAGCATCGGCCGGCATCATAAAAGTTGCCGCCACAGCCAGTGGGGCAATAAAGGTCAGCAGGTTCATTCTTTTTAATTATAGGTTAGTAATCAAGGGTATATAAATTAATTTCACAAAAAACTACACGGACCTACACAAATCGTCCGATCTGTATAAATCCATGTAGTCTATAATAAAAAAGGAATTATTGATGCTGTTCACGCAACAAATCATTCACAGTCTTCACCGGATTAAAGGTACTCAACGGCACTTCAACAAAAACAGTGTTCCAGTCACTCATTGCGCCGTTCCACAAGCCCGGAAGCTCCAATGCTTTCAGTTCTCTACCGTTCTTTGATTTATAAGAGATAAAACCTGTAGCCTTATCCACATACTTCACCAAGTCGAATTTGTTTCCTTTATAATCGCGTACCGCACACACCAAATCCACCGGATTAAAGTGAGTACCTTTCTCGAACATCTCTTTCTTGGCCGGATCATTCATGTCAATCTGAGAACTTTCCAAAAATTTGCAGTGAAACAGTACCATCCGCATTATAAGCCAGGAACGGGCCGCCTCCCGGTTCACCCACATTCTTCACCATACCGCATACACGCATCGGACGGTTTAACTTCTTACGCAGATAAATAACCAAATCGGCATCTTCCAGATCCTTGATATCCGGTTTGCGGCAACATAAAGTCTGCTGTAAGAAACGAATGATCTCTTCCAGCTGCGCATGTGTATATTTACCGCCATCCAGCAATTCCAAATATTCAAATACCTGCCTCTGCAGAGTAACCAGTACCCCCGCAATCAGCTTTTTATACGTAACAGTATCCTCTTTCAAGCGATCGGGCACCACATTATCTATATTCTTGATAAAGATAACATCGGCATCCAGGTCATTCAGATTCTCAATCAGCGCGCCGTGCCCTCCCGGACGGAACAACAGTTTGCCTTTATCGCGGAAAGGTTTGTTCTCCATATCGGCAGCAACCGTATCCGTACTCGGTTTCTGTTCAGAAAATGACACATCATATTCTACTCCATACTTCTTTGCATAAACGGCAACCTTCTCTTCCACCAGCTTTGTGAACAATTCACGATGTTCCGTAGAAACGGTGAAATGCACATTCACTTTTCCGGTTCTGCCTGCCGCATACAACGCGCCTTCCACCAAATGTTCTTCCAGCGGCGTACGCACACCATCCGCATACCGATGGAATTTCAACAACCCCTTCGGTAATGCCCCATAGTTCAAGCCGGCAGCTTCCAGCAGATTGGCTACTATAGGTTTATAATCCTTCCCGGCCATCAAAGCATCAATATTCTTTCCTGTATTATCCATACAAGCCGCATTCAAGTCATTGTAGAATGCGAAGCTATGAATATGGTCGAAAAATTTCTTTTCGAAATCTGTCTTCGGAGTATTGTAATCAGGCCCCCAGGAATTCGAACAAATTCTTGAACATGCGGCTGGCAGCACCAGAGGCGGGTACAAACTTCACGATGGTTTTCTCACCTTCCTTATATGTATCCCATGCTTCCAAATAATTTTTCATTTCAATTTCGGCGGGAGCCATGATTCCCTTTTCAACAGAAGCGGCCGCATCCAGCTTCAAAAATGGGAAACCCTTTTCAAAGCAAGCCAGTTGTTCTGCAATCTGCTGCTCGGAAATTCCTTTTTTCACTAATAAGTCTTTGTCTTCAGGTGTTAACATAAGTACATGATTTTATATGGTTTAAATAAATTGTTACCTTATTCTTTCACTATTAATTGCCCAAAAATTACAAAAAAAGTGCGAGAACACTACCTAATAAATAAAGAAAAAAATCTACCTTTACCCTCGAAAAGATTTCACGTGTTATGGAAGAAAAAGCATTTTTCACAGCCAAAGAGCGTGAGCAACTGTTCGCCCTCTATAAACGATTGCTGCAATTATCCGGCGACACCTTGCAGAAGGGTGATTGCCATAAGTTAAAAATACACCTCATAAAAGCAGTTGCCGAAGGTAACCTGCCACGAAATTGTTTCGGGATGAATCCTATCATCAAAGATATGCAGACCGCTGTCATCGTGGCCGAGGAAATTGGGATGAAACGGGCTTCCATCCTGGGGATCATGCTGCACGAATCGGTAAAGAACCATTTATGCACCTTAGCATCTGTACAACAGGAATATGGAGAGGATGTAGCGGGGATCATACGCGGTCTTGTGAAAATCAATGAGCTATACTCCAAAAGCCCTACCATAGAATCGGAAAATTTCCGCAACCTGCTGCTCTCCTTTGCCGAAGACATGCGTGTTATTCTGATCATCATTGCAGACCGCGTGAACCTGATGAGACAGATAAAGGAGACTCCCAATATAGAAGCACGCACCCAAGTAGCCAACGAAGCTGCCTATCTGTACGCACCGCTGGCACACAAGCTGGGGCTATACAAACTGAAATCGGAACTGGAAGACCTTTCCTTGAAATATACCGAACACGACGTATATTATCATATAAAGGACAAACTGAACGAAACGAAAGCCTCCCGTGACAAATACATAGCCGCCTTTATCGAACCGATACAGCATAAGCTGGAAGAAGCAGGATTGAAGTTCCACATGAAAGGGCGTACCAAGTCCATCCATTCCATCTATCAGAAAATGAAGAAACAGAAATGTCCCTTCGAAGGAGTGTATGACTTGTTTGCCATCCGAATCATTCTGGACTCTCCCGTCGACAAGGAAAAACAAGAATGCTGGCAGGTATATTCCATTGTGACCGATATGTATATGCCCAATCCCAAACGTCTGCGCGACTGGCTCTCCGTACCCAAAAGTAACGGATACGAATCCTTGCATACCACTGTAATGGGGCCTGAAGGCAAATGGGTGGAAGTACAGATACGCACCGAACGCATGGACGAGATAGCGGAACGTGGTCTGGCAGCCCACTGGCGTTACAAAGGCGTAAAAGGAGAAAGCGGTCTGGATGAATGGCTGACCTCCATCCGGGAAACACTGGAGAATGCCGACAGTGACCTGGAAGTGATGGACCAGTTCAAACTGGAATTATACGAAGACGAAGTATTCGTATTCACCCCCAAAGGTGACTTGTACAAGATGCCGAAAGGAGCGACCGTACTGGACTTTGCTTTCGCCATCCACAGCAAACTGGGTTCCAAGTGTATCGGAGCAAAGGTGAACGGAAAGAACGCACAATTAAAGCAAACGCTGAACAGCGGTGACCAGGTAGAAGTCATGACTTCAAACACCCAGACACCCAAACGCGACTGGCTGAACATCGTCACCACTTCGAAGGCAAGAACCAAAATACGCCAGGCCATCAAAGAGATAGAAGCCCGCCAGACAGAGTTCGCCAAAGAAACCATAGAACGTAAATTCAAGAACCGCAAACTGGAATACGATGAAGCAGTGATGATGCGCCTGATAAAAAAGCTGGGATACAAAACCGTAACCGAGTTCTACCAGGACATAGCCAACGAGACAAGAGATGTGAACGACATCATCGAAAAATACCTGGAACTGAAGAAAAAGGAAACGGAAAACCGGGAAGATATTGTCTATCGCAGCGCCGAGAATTTCAGCATGCAGACAGCACAGGACGACAAGACCTTCAAAGAGGACGTACTGGTCATTGATCAGAATTTGAAAGGACTGGACTTCAAATTAGCCAAATGCTGTAACCCTATCTATGGCGATGATGTATTCGGATTTGTAACCATCAGCGGAGGAATCAAAATACACCGTACCGCTGTCCTAATGCACGGGAGTTGCAATCACGTTTTGCCTACCGTATCGTAAAGGCGCGTTGGGCTGGGAAAAGCCACGGCAAACAATACCCCATCACGCTGCGCATCGTTGGCCATGATGATATAGGAATTGTGACAAATATCACCTCCATTATCAATAAGGAAAACGATATCCTGCTCCGTTCCATCAGCATCGACTCGCACGACGGGCTGTTCAGCGGCATGATGACCGTAATGGTAGATGATACTTCAAAGCTGGAATCATTAGTAAAAAAGATAAAGACAGTAAAAGGAGTAAAACAGGTAAACAGAGGATAAACTCACCCCAAACTTAAAAAAATGAATGAACTGCATAAACGACTAAAAAGCTTTACATACGCCTGGAAAGGCGTATGTAGTTTTTTAAGCAAGGAACACAATGCCTGGATACATTGCACAGCCATCATCGCCGTAACCATTGCAGGCATCCGGTTTGAAATAACACGCACCGAATGGCTTGTCATCCTCCTGTGCTTTGCAATGGTACTGGCTGCCGAAGCATTCAACACAGCCATAGAACGCCTGGTAAACCTGGTATCACCAGACTACCATCCTATAGCCGGAGACGTAAAGGACATAGCGGCAGGAGCCGTACTGATTTGCGCTATCTTTGCCGCCCTCATAGGGTTGATTATCTTTGTCCCTTATTTTTAAAGGTGTTAATTTACCATTTATTTCACTAACAGTTAAAGACCTTTTATAAAAAAAACAGTAATTTAGCCCCGATAATTTTTAAAAAGTGGAACTAATGAAGAAAATTTTGCTTTCAACATTATTGTTGATTATAGGGTTAACCACATACGCAGCCGTATGGCAATCTCAAGGAGAAGCAGAAATAACCTTTGAGAAAACAACACATAACTTCGGTTCATTCCCCGAGTCTAGCCCGAAAGTTACTTGCGTTTTCAAATTCAAAAATTCGGGAGACGGTCCCTTGGTCATTCATCAAGCGATCGCATCTTGCGGATGTACTGTTCCCCAATATCCTAAAGAGCCCATCAAACCGGGTGAAAGTGGACAGATAACAGTGACTTATAATGGAGCCGGCAAATTTCCGGGACATTTCAAGAAATCAATCACTATCCGCACAAACGGGAAAAATGAAATGACACGTCTTTATATAGAAGGTGATATGACCCCGAAAGGCACAGTTGCAGAATAGAATTCTCACATCATAAGAGAGAGGATGTATCAAAACAAAAGAAGATTCGAGTTTGATACATCCTCTTTTTATATCCGGAAAACACTGCCCCGCCTGCCTGTATCCAAGTAAAGACAAAAAAATTAAGAAAAAAAGGAACATTTTTCCCCAATAATAAGCCACTCTTATTCTGATTAAAATAACGTACTTTGCAGCAAATTTAAGAGAACAATGACAAACAAGCTATTATTCTTTGTCCTGCTGGCCCTCTGTTTCAGTGGCTGTGACATGCTGGAAACCCATCCATACGATGTACATATTACAGGAGAAAGAGAACTGACCAACAAAAACATCCAGTTGATAGAAAACAAAATGCAAGGCAAAAAAACAATCCGCTTTGCCATGATCAGTGATACCCAACGATGGTACAACTCTACCGAAGATGTTGTAAAAGCCCTCAATGCCCGTGGTGACATAGACTTTGTCATTCACGGAGGAGACCAGTCCGATTTCGGCGTCACAAAAGAATTCATATGGATGCGGGACATATTTAACAAATTCCAGATGCCCTACGTATGCCTTTTAGGCAACCACGACTGCCTGGGTACAGGTGAAGACGCATACAGAGCCATTTATGGAGATCCCAACTTCGCCTTCACAGCCGGAAATGTACGCTTTATCTGCCTCAATACCAATGCGATGGAATATGATTATTCGGAACCGGTTCCCGATTTCAATTTTATAGAAAATGAACTGAACAACCTGTCGCCTGAAATAGAAAAAACGGTATTCGCAATGCACGTAAAACCTTTTGAATTTGTATTCAACAACAATGTAGCAAAAATCTTCCAACTATACGTCAACCAGTTCCCCAAAGTCCAGTTCTGTCTTTACGGCCATGAACACAAATTCGCAGTAGATGATCTATTCAACGACGGAGTTCTGTATTTCCAATGTCCCTGCATAGACAAACGCATCTACTTATTATTCACCATTAAAGAAGATGGAACCTACGATTATGAAACAGTTGAATTTTAAAAAGATATTTCTGAACCTATTGTGGCCACTATTGCCTTTTACGGCACAAGCCCAAGAAAATAATACACTTTACTCCATCTTATCCAAAGACAGCATACTTGTCTCCTCTCCTTCCGTTCAAAACCAAGAGGAAGATATTGTAACCCAAATGCCAAACCGGCACCATAAATACGACAAGCGCGTACACCGTTACAGGCGTGCGTGGGAAGCTTTGATCCCCACCCACACCAAATTACAGTACGCCGGTGGAATGGGCCTGTTATCCTGGGGCATAGGCTGGGATTATGGAAAAAGAGGCCAATGGGAAACCGATCTTCTTTTGGGCTTCATCCCCCGCTACTCATCCAAACATTTCAAGATGACCATGACCTTGAAACAGAATTATATCCCGTGGAGTATCTGGCTGGGTAAAGACTTCTCGCTGGAACCGCTGACTACCGGAATCTATTTCAACACCGTATTCAGCGATGATTTCTGGACAAGCGAACCTGAGCGCTATCCCCGTGGATACTACGGATTTTCCACCCGTATCCGCACCCATATCTTTCTGGGACAACGCGTCCGTTTCGATGTGCCCGAAAAGTACCGGAAGTTCTCTAAAAGTATCACCGCATTCTACGAAATCAGCACATGCGATTTATACGTTGTCAGTGCGTTCAACAACAGTTATTTGAAACCCGATGACTATCTGAGACTATCATTTGGATTGAAATTTCAGATATTCTAATCAAATCATGAGGATGTTTCTCTATTTTTTCACTATTTTTGGGCATTTATTATGATAAATTTCAAAAATAACAACATAGAGAAACATGAAACAAGAAGAAGAAAAATCGGTTGGATTGCCCGATAACGCGTTCCGACCTCTGAAACCCGGGGGAACAATATCACCCCATCATGTCACCAAACAAAAAATATCCCGAAGTAAACCTATGGTCTGTGCTATGGGGTATCGCCATGGCGGTATTATTCTCGGCGGCCGCAGCTTACCTGGGATTAAAAGTGGGACAGGTTTTTGAAGCCGCCATCCCTATCGCCATCATCGCCGTAGGTGTATCGGGAGCCGCCAAGCGTAAAAACGCGTTAGGTGAGAATGTCATCATCCAATCCATCGGTGCCTGTTCGGGAGTCATAGTGGCAGGAGCCATCTTCACATTGCCCGCCCTTTATATATTGCAGGACAAATACCCCGAAATGACAGTCAACTTCTTTCAGATGTTTGTCAGCTCACTGCTGGGAGGTATTTTGGGAATCCTGTTCCTCATCCCCTTCCGTAAATATTTCGTCAGCGACAAACATGGCGAATATCCCTTCCCCGAAGCCACTGCCAGTACGCAAGTGCTTGTTTCCGGCGAGAAAGGCGGAAGCCAGGCAAAGCCATTGCTTTTTGCAGGACTAATAGGAGGTCTGTACGATTTCATTGTAGCCACATTCGGCTGGTGGAATGAAAACTTCACCACCCGCGTATGCGGCTGGGGTGAGATGGTTGCCGAAAAAGCCAAACTGGTGATGAAAATAAACACCGGTGCAGCAGTATTAGGCCTAGGCTATATTGTCGGCTTGAAATACGCGGCTATCATTTGTGCCGGTTCATTGGTGGTATGGCTGGTTATTGTTCCAGGTATGGCCCTGTTGTTCGGCGACCAAGTGCTGAATGCATGGAATCCGGCCTTGACACAAACCATTAGCGAAATGTCACCCGAACTTATATTCAAGGAATATGCCAAAAGTATCGGTATCGGTGGTATCGCCATGGCCGGTGTGATCGGTATCGTGCGCTCATGGGGCATTATAAAGAGTGCTGTGGGACTGGCCGCCAAAGAGATGGGCGGCAAGAAGGTGGAAGCAAACGTCATCCGCACGCAAAAAGACCTTTCCATGAAAGTGATCGCCTTCGGTTCCATCTTCACCATCCTGCTGATCTTACTGTTCTTCTTTTTTTGATGTGATGCATGGAAATGTATTACACAGCATTGTAGCCATCCTGCTCGTAGCCGGCATTGCATTCCTGTTCACCACCGTAGCCGCCAACGCTATCGCCATAGTCGGCACTAACCCAGTATCGGGAATGACACTGATGACACTGATACTTGCCTCGGTAGTAATGGTTGCCGTTGGACTAAAAGGCGCTACCGGCATGGTTGCCGCACTGGTTATGGGTGGTGTGGTTTGTACGGCACTCTCTATGGCAGGCGGGTTCATCACAGACTTGAAAATAGGTTACTGGCTGGGCAGTACTCCTGCCAAACAGGAAACATGGAAATTCCTCGGCACACTGGTATCGGCAGCAACTGTGGGCGGCGTCATCATGATCCTGAACAAGACCTACGGCTTCTCCACCGGCGCATTGGCAGCTCCGCAGGCCAACGCGATGGCAGCCGTAATAGACCCGCTGATGAACGGTGTAGGCGCTCCCTGGCTGCTTTACGGAATAGGCGCTGTGCTGGCATTGGTGCTGACCTACTTCAAAGTACCCGCACTGGCTTTTGCGCTGGGTATGTTCATTCCACTGGAATTGAACCTGCCGTTGCTGGTAGGTGGAGCGGTGAATTGGTATGTCACTACCCGCAGCAAAGACGAGGCGGTGAACGCCGAACGTGGCGAGAAGGGAACTTTGCTGGCATCCGGATTCATAGCCGGAGGCGCATTGATGGGGGTTGTCAGTGCCGCCATGCGCTTTGGCGGTATCAATCTGATCAACGAAGAATGGCTGAGCAACCCGTTGAGCGAAGTGCTGTCAATGGCCGCCTATATCCTCCTGATCATATGGCTGGTTAAAGCCAGTATGCATATAAAGAAAAAATAACCCTTTTTCAAATACCGTGAAAATAAAAGCTATATGAAACGAATCTTACTAATGAGTTTACTTGCAATCTCTACCGCATTATCTGCCCAGAAACCTGTAGAGTTGGAATTATGGCCCGATGGCGCCCCCAACTCCAACGGCATCACCACCCCCGAGCAGAAATTAGAGAACAACCGGATTTCCAATGTCAGCGAGCCTACCCTTACCGTTTATCCGGCAGCCAAACCGAACGGACTGGCTGTCGTGGCTTGTCCCGGAGGGGGATACATACGCCTGGCTATGAATCACGAAGGGCACGATATGGCAGACTGGTTCAACGCACAAGGCATCACATACGCCGTATTGAAATACCGTATGCCAAACGGACACCATGATGTACCATTGAGCGACGCCCATCAGGCTATCCGGCTGATGAGAGAACACGCCAACGAATGGCATATTCAAAAAGTGGGTATCATGGGGGCCTCTGCGGGCGGACATCTGGCCAGTACGGCAGCCACCCACTATACAGCCGGAACGCGTCCGGATTTTCAGATCCTGTTTTATCCCGTCATAAGCATGGATCTGTCCAACTGCCATAAGGGCTCACGTGACAATCTTTTAGGGAAAAGCCCGTCAGAAGAGCTAGTGAGACTTTACTCCAATGAACTGCAAGTAACAGGCGACACTCCTCCCGCCTTCATCATGCATAGCAGCGATGACGGAACTGTACCCGTCAGCAACAGCGTGAGCTATTACCTGGCGCTGGTAAAGAATAAAGTCCCTGCTTCCCTCCACACCTATCCTATCGGCGGCCACGGCTGGGGCTTCCGCGACAGCTTTACCTATAAGCGCCAATGGACGGGAGAATTAGAAAAATGGCTGAGAGAAATACTGTAAAAAAGCAAGGAGATGAATGTGTCAAAACAAAAATGACTGCTCCGAAAAGTTACAGATAGTAATTATAACACTTATTCATTGGCCATTACCTGTCACAGGTGTGGTATAAACGTATTTGAATACCTATACGACATTATAGACCGTTGTGCCGCATGGCCTCCCAATACCTCTATAGAAAAATATCGTGATTTACTTCCGGGCAAATGGAAGCAGACACAAAAATAGCCGCCCCAAAATCTGGACGGCTATCTTTTTTATAGCTTATACGCTATCGCGGAAGGTTGTACCAATACAGAGTTTGATGCGACCCTTTCTTTAGCCTTTTAGGATGCTCAAATTATAAATTCATATTTCCAAAAACTGGATTTTGACACACCCACTTTCTATTTCCGATAAACACCTGCATCTTTATCTGCAGAAGACAAAAAACAGGCATTCGTTTCTCTTTCGCTTATTTTCTTGCGCCAAGTTGAATATCCAAATGATACAAAGCCACATCACCACCCAGCTTGATCTTGTCCAAAATACCCTGAACGGTAGCTTCCTCTTCTACCTGCTCGCGTACAAATCCCCACAAGAAATCCTGAGAAGCCTTGTCCTTTTCAGCAGAAGCAACATCTACCAGTTTGTCAATCAATTCGGAAACATGGCATTCATGCTTGTATACATGCTCGAACACATCCAGCGGAGAAGCCCATTCCTGAGGAACAGCATCCACAGCCCCCACCTTGGCTTGTCCGCCACGTTTCATCACATATTGCGCCAACACATCAGCATGATCACTCTCCTCATGAGCCTGCGCTTTCATCCATGAAGCAAAACCTTCATAGCCTTTCGCAGCGAAGAAATAAGACATGGAAAGATAAAGATTAGCCGACCACATTTCGGCTACAATCTGAGCATTAATTGCGTCTTGTAATTTTTGTGAAATCATAATTTTTATTTTTTAGTTAAATTGTAACTGTTGCAAATATATAATTTTTCTAGTGATTAACACTATGTCCGTTCACCTTTTTATAAAAATTATATTTTATCTCATCCAAGTCTTTGCGATTCAAAAGAAAAGTCTTACCTTTGCACCCGCTAATACGGGTTATTAGCATTAATTCAAATCATTAATTATAAAAACATTATTTAGAAATGGCAACTAAAATCAGATTGCAAAGAAACGGACGCAAAAGCTATGCGTTTTATTCAATCGTTATCGCAGACGTAAGAGCTCCACGTGATGGTAAATTTACTGAAAAAATTGGTACTTATAACCCTAATACCAATCCTGCCACAGTAGATTTGAATTTTGAACGCGCACTTCATTGGGTAATGTGCGGTGCACAGCCTACTGACACAGTACGTAACATCTTGTCAAAAGAAGGTGTTTACATGAAAAAGCACTTGCTGGGCGGTGTTGCCAAAGGCGCATTCACAGAAGCAGAAGCTGAAGCTAAATTCGAAGCTTGGAAGAACAACAAACAATCTGGTCTGGCTACTTTGAAGGCTAAACTGGATGAAGCAAAGAAAGCTGAAGCAAAAGCTCGTTTGGAAGCTGAAAAGAAAGTAAATGAAGAAATTGCCAAGAAAGTAGCTGAGAAGAAAGCTGCTGAAGCCGCTGCCAAAGCTGAAGCAGAAGCCGCTAACGCTCCTGCTGAAGAAGCACCTGCTGCTGAAGCTACTGAAGCTCCTGCTGAAGCATAATTCAATTTTACTTCAAAAAGAACAGCTCCTCTGATCTATATCGGAGGAGTTTTTTTATACTCTTATCCGAGGAATCAAAGGGAGTTTATCTCATCTTCCGAAAGTCCGGTAACTTTTGCGATTTCAGCTATGGAAAGCCCGGCATTCTTCAAATTTCCTGCAATAGCTTTGGCTTTCATCCATTCACCTTCTGCAATGCCTTTCTGAATAGCTGTATTAATCACATTGTTCCAATCTCTATATACTTTCAAACTCTCCTCATAGGCATAAAGGTTCTCTTTTGAGAACTGAGCAATTTCGGCAGCCTCAAACAGCCGGTTGAACACACGTTCTTGAAGGGAAGTAGGACGTTCCATCAAACGGGCCAGATTCTTGAGCACAAACATCCATTTATCAAACAACGTATCCAACTCCTGCTCGGTTTTATGGAATTTAGGCATTTCCAGATACACAAAAGTCAGTTTGTCAAAAAACACTTCATGAGTAGTTGTATCCATCAGCTTCACTTCATGGCGGAAGCCGGAAGACGAAACATCATCCAAGGCAAAATTCAAGATACCGATCACATACACTGCTTTCAGTTCATAGTTCCAGATTTCCCCTTTAATAGCCTGTTCCCTGATAGGATAGGTAGCATAATAAATACTCCGGTCCTTGAAAAACTGTTGCTCCCCTCTCTGCATTTCTATCAGAATCTTTTCTCCTTTTTCATTTTCACAATAGACATCAAAGACAGCCCGGCGGTCAATCTCTTTGCTGCCCAGATGCTCTGTATTCAAGTAGATGACATCCTCAATGACCTGCTTGCCATCGAACAAGGCATTCAAGAAGCCAATAAGAATCTCTTTGTTCAAGTCGGTTCCAAACAATAATTTGAATGCAAAGTCCGTATAGGGATTTACATATCTTTCACGCAATCCTTCACTACACATAAGCGTTTGATATTTAAAGTTATTTTAATTCTGTTGAAAGCAGTTCAATACAAAGGAACGAAAAAAAGCGGATTTCAAGAAAGTTATCTGCTAATAAATTGTTAATGTTCCAATATGTCACTCACCTCTATAGGGAGAAAGCATTTATACAAAGACGGGAATAACTGTATAAAGAGTTTCGTAATAAAAAAGAAAAAGGACTGTCCTGCCGGTTAACTCCTTATGTTTTTAACTTACAGCCTGCAAATATTCAAAGAAATATCATGCAACAGGCTTGAGGTCGCTACTTTTCTACCCTCTAACGATGAGTTCACATCCTTTACTTATAAACTGTAAGCAACAATAAAGGGGCTGTCATTCACGACCAGCCCCTTTATTTATCTTCAAAATTTAAAACCTTATTTTGTTACTTCAGGCTCACCTTGCAGTTCAAATTTAGCATTTCCTAAACCTTTAAAAGTATAAGTATAAGTAAATGTTTCAAGCCCATTATACACTTTTGCAGAAATGACATAGAAACAATCAACCCCACTTACTTGCGCGCCGGCTGTAGGATACTCTGTTGCCAAGATCAATTCAATACCCTCCTGAACCATAGACAACAAATAAGCCTCAGCCTCTTTATCATCTGCCGGCACCACCCCATCGGGGTCATTCGAACGGCGTTTAGCCAACTGGATATTGAAGTTTACATAATAAGAGCTGCCACCGAACCAGTATTCCGAGTTTCCATATTTGGCATCCATATACCCAGCATCCTTATTCGCTTTCACCCAATTTTCCAAAATCAAATAATCTTCGGAAGCCAATGATTTCGTTACCGTCGGATCAAACAACCACTCGGTTCCATTATGTACAAAATTCACTTTTTCTTTCAGTTCAATATTGTTATTCAGAACCCATGTACCCTCCTTGAACAGATACTCGTCCACCTCAATCGTCGTTACCTTATTATAATATTTGTACATGACGGCTTTTGAATCCCCTTCCTGGGCATATGGAAATTTCTGAGCCAGGAACTGGGGCAGATAATTCTCCGGAGCATCCGAAGTGCTGAAGTTATCATGACTGCCCGGGCTTCCCATAGCGTCATAATCGGCAGGAGCCACTACAACCAATCTGCTATCTTCTTTAACCTTCCAAGCCGTTCCGTCAAACTGATACAATGCATTATAAGGCTTTTCATTCGTCGGAGCCAATACAGCCGATGAAATACTTACATTATCGAGCTGAACAGTCGTGGTTTTCGCCTTGGGCCCCTCGCCTACATAGCGGAACGCAACATAAACGCTTTTGCCATTGTATGCCTCCAGACCGGCTTTCCCTACATTCACAAAATTATCGTTGTAGCCGTTGGCAGGCCCTTCAGGGAAAGTAAACTGGTCTTTCACGCTAGTCCACTGTGCCATATCAATCGAACCATTTCCCGCATATGTATCGGAAACCAATACATCCAGACAATCCGCATTATAGTATCCGAACTTTATGTCGAAAGACAGTCCGGCATCTTTGCTCGTCACTGCTACTGCCGGAGAAACAAGCCAAGTATCCACCTCACCCTCAAAGCCATTGGCCGAGAATTGTGCGTAACCATTCAAACTACTATAGTTTTTTCCCTGCCATTTTCTATCGCCTTTCAGAGTCACCTGCTCCCAGCCTTCCAACACGATATCCTCATTGGTCGTAACCGACTCAAAGTCCTGAGAGTACAAGTCCTCCCCTGTAAATTCAGGATCAACATCGTCATATTTGTAATCTACCAGCACAAGATCACCTTTTGCCGCATCCTTATACTGACCGGCCAGCCACTCGGGCAATACGGTAGCCGGAGCATGTGCCGGAGCCAGGAACTTCACGGGAGAGCCTTCGCCCCACAGGGCCTCATAATCCTTATCACCCAAAGAAGTATTAGTCACTGTCCTATACTCCAGTACGTAATCGGAAGGAGTATTCTGATAGTTATAGGTCACTCCTACCGAAGAACCTTTCCCCCATGAAGGCAGCATCTTCGCGATGATGGAAGGAACATACTTCTCAGCCGATGCAAACTCGTTCAGAGCCTTATCCGTCTTGACGGCATTCGCCAAGGCTTTTTCAGCATCCGAAGTGGCAGCCTTCGCCGCTGCAGAGCTGATCGTTTCGTAATCGGCATCAGTCAGTACATATTCCGCCATCGTCTGGGTGTTCGTTGTACCTTCCGCATCGATTTCATTATAAATATCGTCCATGGGATCACATGCCGCAGCAAAGAATCCCAACAAAGACCATGCAATTAAATTATATTTTAACTTCATATTTATTGACTATTTTAGAGATTAAAAGATTACTTTAAAACCGGCAGACCATGTAGTACCGAAGCCATAATATACCAATGCAGTTTTCCAGTCATGGTTCGTACCGTCCTTAGCATCGGCTATATATTCCGTATTAGTCAAATTATATACATTACTGTATACGATGGCACGGATATCTTTGGTAATATTGAAACGATAGTTCATGCCCAAATCAATCGTACCATAATCTGGCAACTTCCAGGAGTCAATACCGGCATCCGCTTCATTCACCCGGTTCTGAGGATCGAAGTCTGCATAGTTCTTGCCGAAGAAGTTGTAGTCGGCCGAGATTTTAAATCCTTTGAACGGTTCCCAAGAAGCGCTCAATGCGGAAGTGAGCTGTGCGGAGTTACCCACATGGACATCTTTCAGATAAGCGTCGTATGTTCCGATAGGATTATTCGCTTCATCATACATAGTGAAGTGAATATCATCTTTCCATTTCCAATCGCCTAAAGAGAACATACCTTTCAATTCAAAGGACTTGACAGGACGGTAAGTCGCTTCCAGCTCCACACCCATGTGAACAGCGTCCAAGCCTGTAAGGTTGGCATATTCCTGACCGATCTTACGGCGCAAGGACTTATCCATCCATTGAGTGTAATAACCATTCAATGCAATATTGACCTGTTCCGTGCTAAATCCATAACCCAATTCAAACGTAGTAATTTTTTCGTAGGGTACATCCTTTTCGGGAGCTGCCGTATTGCTTGCAAAGACAGAGTTGAAGAAAGGCGCGCGGGTAAAATATCCTGCATTGACAAATACATTGTGGTTGTCATTGAACTTATAGTTAAAACCACCCTTCACGCTCCAAGGCAGGAAATTCTGAAGGCTGGACACTCTGTCCAGTTTATCCGCACCCGTGGCAGAGTATCTTGAATCCGTACCACCACGGTCATCATATCTATAAGCCTCTTCAGTCAATGATGCCGACAGGAATCCCGACCATTTGTCGGTATTATATTCAGCCTGTGCAAAAACACCACCCCAGAATATCTCTCCAATGCTATAGTAATTGAACTTGTCACCCACTTTCAGCAACTGGTTCTTGGTTTGGAATGCCAGCGGCGAGGTCTGCAGATAGAACTCACCACCCAGCAAATCATCAATTTCCTCTGTATGATACCCTTTATAGTAACGTAAGTCAACACCTCCCGTAAGAGTCAGGTTCTCAGTCAGATGATTCTTATAGGAACTCAGCATGCCATACCAGTCATGGTCATTGACAGCATTGGTAAAAATCACCTGCGACCCGTTTTGAGAAGCCGCATTGGCAGCCATAGCACGTTCGTAGTCGAACAAACCGTCCGGAGTCATCATGGCACCATCCTTGGGACGGCCGGTATTGTTATCAATAGTCAGCCAATTACTCATCGCGCCACGTGCACGGCGTCCGCCGCCTGTAGCCATTGAGCCGTATAGAGAAGTGGTCAGTGTCGATTTATCGTCGATAGTCCAGTAATGATTCAAAGAAACCTGAGGCTTATGATAATAATTATAGCCATAACCGCTACCTACCGCTTCACCGTTGATATAACCATATCCGTTATTGAAACGTCCGCCATCGGGACTATTCTTGTAATCCTCGATATAGTGCATGGTAGAGCGCTGGTTGTGCCACTGAGGAGCTCCAAAAGCTGTCAATGACAATTTATGATGATCGTTGATTACCTTCGAGATATTTCCAAAGTAAGTCCATCCTTCATAATTGGTACCTTTCACGTAACCATCTCCCGTATTCAGCGCCCCCATGAATGTAATAGCCCATCCGTTGTCCATCAGTCCGGTAGAGAAAGAAACCGAATACTTGCGGAAACCATCGTTACCAATACCGAAATAAGCTGATCCACCTTTTTGGGCTTCGGTACTTTTAGTAACCATATTCATGGTTCCTCCCACAGAAGAAATACCTAATGCTGACGCACCCAAACCACGCTGTACCTGAATAAACTGGCTCACATCAGACAAACCGGACCAGTTAGACCAATAAACCTTACCGTTTTCCATGCCGTTGATGGGCACACCATTGATCAGCACGCCTAGGTTGGACGAATCAAAACCACGCATATTGATACGGGAATCACCATAGCCACCACTTTCACGGGTTACATACACCGAAGGAACTGATTTCAGCAATTCGGGGAATTCCAAATTACCTATTTTCTCCTCTATCTTGGCCAGTTTCACGTTAGAAATAGGAATAGGAGTCTGACGGTCGCTCTTTATAATAGAGGCAATAACACTGACCTCACCCAAACCAATAGCATCTGGAGACATCTTGACCTCACCCAAGTCTATCGTATTGCTTCCTTTTACTTGATGCGTAATTTCGTTGTATCCCAAGTACTTGAATACAAGAGTAGCCTTAGAAGAGGTAAGTTTCAACACAAAGTTACCGTCAATATCCGTTACAGTACCCAGTGTCGTACCGCTAACCGATACAGTGGCCCCAATCAATGGCTCATTGTTCTCGGCATCTACTACTTTACCTTTTACTGTTCCTTGCGCAACAGCCGTAGCAGTGAAACAGATTGTCAGAACTGCCAACAGGAGGAAATGCTTTAGATGATTTCTCATAATTTTGTCTTTGATTTAAATTAATTAGTTAGTATTTCATTCCCAATAGGAAAGACAAAGATAAAAATTTAATTCATATAAATTGAATTTATATTAGATTATTTAAACGAAAAGGATACTTTTTAGGCGAAATATGACAATTATGTTAAGAAAAGAACAAAAAGCCGCCTCAAAAGAGGGGAAAACTGTCCGGAAATTCCAGAGCAACTGCCACATGATTACTGTAGAGAGAAGAGCAAATGGAAACCACCGGAATTATTTTCAGCATACCTTATTCCCAAAGCCGTATCCACTGATCCGGACAAATCCGGCCCGTCCCTACGACAAAACGACAGGTCATTTTCATTCAGACTCTCTCACTTTCAAAATGACAGAGCAAAAAGAAAACGAAAGAATGTGCATACAAAAAGAGGCGCACCTTCATGGGTACGCCTCTCTATCCTGTTCCTGTATTGTCTGATACAGGCTATTTCATTTAGTTAAAGATATAACGGACACTGAACTGTATGGAATACGTAGAATTGAAACTGTTCAGATTGGAATACGTATCAGTCAGTTTCTTTCCTCCGTTCTTCTGGAACTGGTAAGCGCCGCCCTTATAGCTCAACAAGGAAGTATTGTTCACCGTCTTATAAATTCCCCAGTCGCTATTCAGCAAGTTCAGGAAGTTCTTGATATCCACTCCGAACTGCAAGGTATTGCGCTTGCCCCCTACATTGAGGAAGAAATCCTGATTGAACTTCAAATCCAGCTGATGATGCCAAGGCATGATGGCTCCTCCGCGTTCGGCATACTTGCCTTTACGGCCTTTCAGATAACTGTCCTCATTAATGTAAGCCCAGAAATCATCGCGCTGCTCCTTGGCGGAATAAGTCACCTCACCCGTCTTGCTGTCAGTATAATCGGCAAAGTTCCACTTATCCAGCGCCTCACGGGATGCCGGAATGTACAGCAAGTTGTTTGAGCCGTAATCGCCTACAATATTTCCGGTGAATGTATAGGAATAACGGGCGGCGGAATATCCTCCGGCATAGCCCATGTTCATACCCTCATAAATCAAAGACAAGGAGGAAGCGAAATTCTTGGCGTATTTAATACGGTAAGCAGCGGAAGCCAGCACACGGTTGGGCGATACATACGTACCATAGCCGGTCTCCGTGTCATTATTTCCGTTGACAGAGTAACGGTTGTTGTAATAAGCCGAGTTCACCTGGTCGCCGATGCCGTCGCCATACGACTTGGCATAAGAACGGGTGTAGGAAGCGGAAAGATGCAGGCCGAAATCAAATGTCTTGGCCAGTGAGGCGGTGAGTGAGTAATAATAAGCGCTGTTTCCCGCATTGGTGATATAATAAGCATCCGTCTTGTTCGCATTGGAGTACTCAAACATTCTGCGGACATCACCCGGAGCTATCTCCTGCTCTCCTTTAAACTTACGTCCCAAATTAGTCACTGTAGCCGGATTGAACTCTTTGCTGAAAATACCTTCCAACGTAAAGTCAATGTCTCCGGGAAGTTTTGCATCAAAAGCCAATGATGACTTCCAGGTGGCATTCATCTTCAAGTCGCGGTCAATGATGGTGGCTCCGGAAGGTGCGGCAGGATCGGTAGCCGCCGGAAGGTTCAAGTTAGGATCTTTCAACATATCAGCCACGCTGGTGTGGAAACTCGGTTGTCCGTACTTAGCGTCCTTCTGCTCGTTATAATAATAGGTACTTTGTCCGCAATTGGCATTACCTACTGCCGAAACCAGCCATACGAACGGCAGACGGCCGATGAAGTAACCGCTACCGCCACGCAATACATACTTACGCTCGCCTGTAAGGTCCCAGTTGAAGCCGATACGGGGGGAGGCGGTCAGCTGGTAGGATGAAGGCAACTGGTCTGTGGCGTAATGATATCCGTCAAAGTCAATCTGTGCGAAATTCTTGTTATAGTTGTTCTTCAGCTCCGGATAAATGGGCAGTTCGAAACGCACCCCGGCAGTCAGTCTGAAGTTGTCTGTGATATTCATCTGGTCCTGCAGATAGAAAGAAAGCTGCTGGTACTTCATGTTCGCCAGGAACTGGGAACCGTCCCCGGTGTTGGAATAAGTGACACCGAAAGCAGCCGGAGCTCTGTTGTTCACAAAATCATCCCAAGAGGAATAGACATAATAACCGCTACCCGCCTGCATGAATCCGTTCACTGCCTTATTGGACTCAAACTGGATACCGCCCATAAAGTTATGGATACCGCTGGAGAAATTGAATTCATCGGTAATGACAAAGGTCTTCACCTGGCGCAAGTTCCCTT
>ENA-OQBL01000082-OQBL01000082.1-human-gut-metagenome-genome-assembly--contig:-NODE-82-length-55785-cov-5.619300_pt1 | contig 55785 bp, 41 predicted proteins | sample MGYA00242747_ERZ504553 | MGnify/ENA primary metagenome ERZ504553 (study PRJEB26092, sample SAMD00036240) | human gut metagenome | host: Homo sapiens | study: EMG produced TPA metagenomics assembly of...
ATGGAGTTCAACAAGGTACTTGATACCTTTTCAAACCATAGTACGACCATCATAAATTATTTTGAAGAACGATTGACAAATGCTTCAGCGGAGTCGTTCAATGCTAAAATCAAAGCTTTTCGAAGCCAGTTAAGAGGGGTGGCTGATCTGAAGTTCTTCATGTTCAGACTGGCTAGGCTATACGCTTAAAAGAAAGCTTGCCAACCCGGAAAATCCGCTGACCCTCATTTTTTCTTTCTGAAAACACTTTTTTTATACGTTTTTCGAGCCCGAAAACGTATACCGTTAATGAATTCAATTATTTTTGTCCGACTTTTGTCCGACTGTTTTAAAAGTAAAGAGGATAAAAGATTGTGATTCAATCATTTATCCTCTTTTTAGTTGCGGAGGCCTGACTCGAACAGACGACCTTTGGGTTATGAGCCCAACGAGCTACCAACTGCTCCACTCCGCGATGTTGTGTTTTGATTACGGGTGCAAAGGTACGGCTTTTTTTCTAATCTCCAAATTATTTCTGCATCTTTTTCTCAAATAAAATAATCTTTTTATCTAATGTGTTGATATATAGAGTGTATGTAATATGTTAATTAACATTTACTTTAAGATTATACTTTATTTGTTTGTGTGGTACAAAGAAAAAATGTAATTTTGCTCACATATATATGTAATGTGCAATTGAACTTATATGGCAGTATCAAAGACTAGGGCTAAATTGGTAGACGTCGCCCGTCAGCTTTTTGCGAAGAATGGGGTGGATGATACGACAATGAATGATATAGCGGTGGCTTCCAAGAAAGGAAGACGCACGCTCTATACGTATTTCAAGAGCAAAGAAGACATTTATATGGCAGTGGTGGAGTCGGAGTTAGAGATGCTGTCGGGCGCTATGGAGAAAGTGGCTGAACAGGATATCGCTCCTGATACGAAAATACTGCGGCTGATAGAAACACATCTGGACTCTATCAAGATGGTGGTGTTCAGGAACGGAACTTTGCGTGCCGGTTTTTTCCGTGATATATGGAGAGTGGAGGCAGTGCGGAAGAATTTTGACCGAACGGAAACAAAGCTGTTCAGGCAGGTGTTGACGGAAGGAAAGGAAAAGGGAATCTTTGATATAGACAATGTGAATATCGTGGCGGATATTGTGCACTATTGCGTGAAGGGAATTGAAGCGCCTTATATACGTGGTCAGATAGGTGAGGAGCTGGACGATGAAACAGGATGGGCATACGTGGCAAAAATTGTGTATGGCGCATTGGGACGTAAAGAACAGAATAAGGAATAAAATTAACTTTATAATTATAAAATCAAAAATTATGGGATTATTAACAGGAAAGACTGCGATTGTGACAGGTGCCGCTCGTGGTATTGGTAAGGCGATTGCATTGAAGTTTGCTGCCGAAGGAGCAAATATCGCTTTTACAGACTTGGTAATTGATGAAAACGGTCAGAATACAGAAAAAGAAATTGCTGCGTTGGGTGTAAAGGTGAAAGGTTATGCTTCTAATGCTGCGAATTTTGAGGATACTGAGAAAGTGGTTAATCAGATTAAGGATGATTTTGGTTCTGTTGATATTCTGGTAAACAATGCAGGGATCACGAAAGATGGCTTGATGATGCGTATGAGTGAGGCACAGTGGGATGCGGTAATCGCTGTGAACTTGAAGTCTGCCTTTAACTTTATCCACGCATGCACTCCGATCATGATGCGTCAGAAGAGTGGGAGCATTATTAACATGGCTTCTGTAGTGGGTGTTCACGGAAATGCCGGTCAATGTAACTATTCTGCTTCAAAAGCCGGTATGATCGGTTTGGCTAAATCCATCGCTCAGGAATTGGGTTCTCGCGGTATCCGTGCCAATGCCATCGCTCCGGGATTCATCATTACGGATATGACAGCCAAATTGTCTGACGAAGTAAAAGCTGAGTGGGCTAAGAAGATTCCTTTGCGTCGTGGAGGTACTCCTGAAGATGTGGCGGATGTGGCTACTTTCTTGGCTTCTGATATGTCTTCGTATGTATCAGGACAGGTTATCCAGGTTGACGGCGGTATGAACATGTAATATGATAGTTGTTTACGAGGATAATCATATTATTGTAGTCAATAAGACTTCTTCTGAAATCGTTCAGGGAGACAAGACCGGTGATACTCCTTTGTCGGAGATGGTGAAACAATACCTGAAAGAGAAATATAATAAGCCGGGCAATGTTTTCATTGGGGTGACCCACCGCTTGGATCGTCCCGTCAGCGGATTGGTGGTGTTTGCCAAAACGAGCAAGGCATTGCCCAGACTGAATGAGATGTTCCGTAATGGTGAGGTGAAAAAGACCTATTGGGCGATAGTGAAAGAGTGCCCCAAGGAAACGGAGGGTGAGCTGGTACACTATCTGGTACGTAACGAGAAACAGAATAAGTCTTATGCATACGATAAGGAAGTAAAAAACTCCAAGAAAGCTGTACTGCATTATAAGCTTATCGGCCATTCTCAGAATTATTATTTATTGGAGGTGGATCTGAAAACCGGAAGGCATCATCAGATTCGTTGCCAGTTGGCCAAGATGGGATGTCCCATTAAAGGTGATTTGAAATATGGCTTTCCACGTTCCAATCCGGATGGCAGTATTTGCCTGCATGCTCGGACGGTACAGTTCGTTCACCCTGTGTCGAAGGAAATGATCCAGTTGACTGCACCGGTACCCGAAGGTAATTTGTGGAACGGCTTTGAGATGGATTAAAGATAGAAAACAAAAAGGGAATGCTTCACAGCATTCCCTTTTCTTACTTTTAGGCATCTTTCATTTACTTCAAAACTTCTCCGCTTTCGCTGAAAAGTACAGTGCTTTCAGTTCCCTCTTCATCAGTTAAAACAACCTTGTAAGTTTTAGTTCCATCTTCGTTCGCTTCTACGGCAGCTTCTTTGATAGTAGCTTCTGCATAGTTCTTTGTGATAGCTTCCTGCACGGCAGCCGGAAGGTCTTTCACTTCAATAGGGGTAAAGTCATTTATCATAGTTACGGTCACAGAGTCCACCATAAAGTTGTCGGCGAATGCTGCTGATGTTCCTAATCCCATTACCAATGCTGCTGCAACAAATAACTTTTTCATAATTGTAGGTTTTTACTGTTAATACTATGTTGTTTAGTTTTCTCTGATAACAGAAAAACAATATCTGTGCCAGAAAACGGGATTGTTTTTTAAAGTGCTGATATTTAGTAAATTGCCTTCGATTGGGATGAAAGGAAGATGGGAAAAAGTGTGGAATATGGGGAATATCTTGTGGAATTATTCCACATGGCCGATGGGGGAATGGGGTATATACTGTAAGGTTGTGCCCTACTGGAACAGCAGGGGTAACAGCCTTACGGTACAGTAGATTCTTGTTGGTAAAGTTATTGAATATCGTACAGCTTCAATTTGTTATATAAAGGTTTTCCGGTCTATGCCTAATAAGATGGCGGCTTACTTTTATTATTTCCTGTTTGCTTCAATGCCTCAAGGATACGTTTCTTTTCTGCCGCTTCATCATGCAGGCTGAATGTCTGCGGACCGGCGGACCTTATAGGTTCCTGCAGCTCATAACCTAATTCGGCAAGGGTGATGAAGTTGCTCTGTGCCAATAGGGTGGCACGTTTTACTATATTTTTCAATTGCCGGAGGTTTCCGGGCCATGAATACGTTTGTAAAGCTTGGCTGGCAGCGGTATCAAACCCTATCAGCTGGCGGTCCAGTTCTCTGTTTGCCTGATCCAAAAGAAATTGGCGAATAGCAGGATATCTTCTTGCCGCTCTTTTAATGCCGGCATACGAAGGGTGAATTCATTGATGCGGTGGTAAAGATCTTCGCGGAAGTTTCCTTTTTCAATGGCCTGTTGCAGGTTCTCATTGGTAGCGCTGACCAGTCGCACGTCTACCTCTATTTCTTTATTGGAGCCGACCGGACGGATACGTCTTTCCTGCAAGGCACGGAGCAACTGTATCTGTACTTCATAACTTAAGTTGCCTATTTCATCCAGAAACAAAGTACCTCCGTTGGCTTCTACGAATGCTCCTGTTTTGTCGTTTAACGCCCCTGTGAAGGAGCCTTTGACATGACCGAAAAATTCGGAAGCTGCCAGCTCTTTGGGGATAGAACCGCAGTCTATGGCAATGAATGGCTTGTCGGCCCGTTTGCTTAGCTGATGAATACGGTGCGCCACATACTCTTTACCTGTTCCGCTAGCACCGTTTATCAGCACGGACATGGGGGTGGGGGCTACCAGACCTACATAATTGTAGAGTTGGCGCGCTGCCTCGCTTTCCCCCTCCAGAAAATTAGAGGGAGGAACGGTTGCACTGTGGGGAACGGCTTTGTTCTTAGATGCTTTGGGCGCGACTGTGTTCTTTTCTATTCCTACCGGTGTGGGTAAAGCTTTGTTTTGCAATGCCTCATTAATTTTCTTCAGCAACTCATCCGGTTGTATCGGCTTTGAAATGTAATCACTGGCTCCATGTTTTATAGCCTGTACAGCGCTTTGGATGTCAGCATAGCCTGTCATGATGATGAGTGGGATGTTATATTTCTGTTCTTTCATCCATGAAAGCAAGAAGATACCATCTTGATCAGGCAGGCGCAGATCAGACAAAACAAGATCGTATGGTTGTGCATCCAGTTGTTTGCGTGCGCGCGCATTACTGCTTGCTGTATCAACCGAAAATCCTTTTTTACCCAGCCAAGTTTTCAACATGGTGGCAAAAGTCAAGTCATCTTCTACTATCAGAATGGAATGTGGCATCTTTATGTGGTTTTTATTCGTGCAAAAATAAGCTTTTTTCACGGTGTACCGAAACACGGACTCTATTTCTAATACCTTTTAACTTAACAGGGCTTAATTCTTCATGCTTCATTCGGTATTTCGATCTGCTTTTTTGCTTCGTCAATTACTTTTTCTATTTCTTCTATTATAAAGTTTGTTTTCTCTATCGCTTCTTCACCGATTTCGGTTGTCCCTCGTCTTTGTTCCATCCATGTCAGTGCAGGAATGCAACGGGTAGCTCCCAGCATGGTGAACAGTGGCAACAGTTTATGAGCTATTGCCGTGATGTCTTCCATATTCTTTTTCGCCAATGCTTCTTCCATACACTCTCGGTTCTTTTTTGTTTCGCTGATGAAGGTACGGAGTATTTCTGAGGCTGCTTCCGGATCATCTTCCGAGAAGGCGGTCAGGGCGGAGAAATCCAACGTCTCTTGTTGGGGATGATTTTCTTTGGCCGGTGCTATATGGGGAGTCGGATTTCCTGTGGCGGGTACATCCTTTCCTGTGACCTGGAAGATGGCTGTAAACAATTCGTTTATGGTGAAAGGTTTGTGCAGGCAACCGGCAAAGCCATGTGAACAGAAATAATTTTCGTCCATATCGCTACGGGCGGTCAGGGCGATCACCGGCAGGGTTTGCACCCATGATGTGTCCAGCGTGCGGATGGCTTTCAATAAGTCGAATCCGTTCATGGCAGGCATTTGTATGTCGGTGAGTAAGACGTCGAAGCGCTTTTCTTTCAATTGGTTGAGGAGCTCTTCGGGATGATGGCAGCAGGTCACAGTCACTCCGGGGCGTTCCAGCATGGCGGTGGTAAGCTGTAACTGTATGCGGTCGTCGTCAATTAAAATCAGGTGAATCGGCTCACTGTCTTCGCGTGGAGTGTCTGTTTGCCGGATCCCGGTTGCGTCAGGGGAAGCAGGAGTATGTTCTGCTCCCGGTCCGGAAAGATTTTCATCCGGATGGGAAGGACCCTCAGGCAAAGGCAGATATACATGGAAGCAGCTGCCTTTGTCTTGTTCGCTTTCTATCTTGATATCCCCTTCGAGCAGAAGCACCAGTTTACGGGTGATGGCCAGTCCCAAGCCGAATCCTTCTTGTCCTTGTGCATTATGGAGCCGGGTGAATTCCTGAAAGATACGTTGTTGCTCTTCTTGGCTGATACCGCATCCTGTGTCACTGATACTGAAATGCAATTGGCCGTTTTCCAATGCTGCCCGCAGGGTGATGCCTCCTTCTTTAGTGAATTTCAGTGCATTGGATAGCAGATTCTCCGCTATTTGGCGGATACGGAACGGGTCTCCTATGTATACGCGGTTCAATGATTCGTTGCAATGATAGTTCAGTTCCAGCTGTTTGGAGTCTGCCATCGGTTTGAAGCTAATATAAATGGTGTCGAACAGTTGGTGGGGGTTGAACGATACCTGGTTGACGTCCATTTTATGTGCATCCAGCCGGTGGTAATCCAGCAGGGATTTGACCAGGCTGAGCAGGTGATTGGCTGAACTCTGCATATTGTTCAGATAGAAACGCTGGCGTTCTTCGGTAGTGATCCGCTCCAGCAGGTCGGTATAGCCCAAGATGGAACCCACGGGAGCTTTGATATCGTGGGTGATGGTCAGCATTAGTTTTTCACGCGCCGCCAATAAGTCTTCGGCGCGACGTTTGGCTTTTTCCAGTTCTCGGCGGTAGTGGTTGCTGCGAGTGATGTCTCTCCATATCAGGACCAGAAAGAAAATAGCCAGAACCACAGCGACAATGGCGATTCCCGCCACTGTGCGGATAGAGCTTTGGCGAATATATTCCTCTTGTATATGTTTGTTTTGGGCCAAAGCTTGCTCTTCCTCCTCTATAGTACTTAATAGCTGATTGACTTTCTGACTTAGTTTCAAGCCGCTGAGGCGCAGGGACTGGGTGCGGCGATTGACCATTTCCATACGTTCTTGTTGGGTATCGGTTACTCGGCTCTGTATGTTTTTCAACATGGTGACCACAGTATCTGCCGGACTGTATGCCTCGGTCAGCGTATCGGTATATTCTTCCTGAATCACATTGTTGACCTGTGTGGAATCTGCTTTTCCGGGCGAGAACACTTCTCCCAAACGTTTGAAGAAGCTTTTGGGCTTTTTACGAATAATATAAGAATTGGTGTGTGTGATTACTTTTTTTCGTACATGGGGAAGGCTGAGCAAGGAATCTTGCTGGGCGATCAGTTCGTCTATATGCTGTTTGTAAAGTATATCTGTCCCACCGTCCTGAATTGCTTTCAGCAGGTTGCGCATATTCCGTTCTTTATCCATGAAAAGCATTCCTACGGTATCCAGTCGCGCCAGTTGTATGCTGTCTGTCAGCAACGTGCGTAGGGAGTCAAGTGCCGTGGTGGCTTGTTTCATGGCTCGTTGGTATCGGTAGTATTGTTCTATTTGTCCCGTACTGAGTGATTGTCCGATGACTTCCGCCTGATAGAGCTGGCCGATAATTTGGTTGGTGACATGGCGCCGTTGGCTCAGGATGGCTTCATCATCACCGGTTCCGGACAGTGACTTCATTTCTTGATAGATATATCCGATAGATATAAAGAGCAGTGCAGTCAGCAGAATATAGCCGAATGCAACTTTCAGCTTGGTGGAACGGTTGGGCAGGCTCATGGTGGTTTTATTTTTATTTCGTATCACGGTTAAAGCGCAGGTAATAGAGTATTCCGGCTGTAGTCAGTCCGAAAGGAAATGCCATCCATATTCCTATGATTCCCCAATCCATGATGAAACCGAAAAAATAGCCGGCCGGCAGGGAGATAAGGAAATAGGCGATGAATGCGATATACATCATGGGTTTCACATCTGCGATTCCACGAAGGGCATTGGCGAAATTTATCTGTAAACCATCACCAAACTGGTAGATGATGAACGGAATGATAAGTTGTGCTACCATTACGCTGACCGCCGGACTGTCGCTGAACCATCCTCCCAGTTCGTTACGCAGCAGGAAGATGGGCAGGGCGCCTATCAGTGCGATGAGCAGCATGATATGGAATCCGGCGTATGCAGAGCGCCTGACGTTCATCCGGTCATTCTGTCCGCGGAAGTTGCTAACCCGCACGGCAACGGCTGCTCCCATGCCATAATACATCATAAAGCAGATTTGGGAAATGGCGAGCATCACTTGGTGGGCCGCCAGAGCAGTAGTCCCGATCCATCCCACCATAATGGCACTGAGACTGAACGAAGCAGTTTCCATTCCCATCTGCATGGCAATGGGCCATCCCAGTTTGTTCAGGTGCAGGAAGTCTGCCCGGTTGAGCGTATTGTGTAGAAAGCCTTCTTTATAAATATGATAACGTCGGGTACAGAAAAAAATTGACGGCGAACACGATCACCATCATGATACGGGAGGCCAATGTGGAAATTCCCGCTCCCAGCAATCCCATTTCGGGCATTCCCAGTTTACCGTAAATCAGAATATAGTTGCCGATAATGTTCATTACATTTCCTGTCAATAAGATCCACATGGAAACGCGGGTATCGGTTATGCCGTCGGCAAATTGCTTGAAACCGTTGAAAAGCAGTACAAACAACAAGGATATCAGTAAAACGATGAAGTAGGGACGCATTAAAGGCAGCAGTTCTTCGGGTTGCCCCAGTCGGTGGATATTCAGATAAAGTATCCACATGATGAGTGTGAGCAATACGGCCAGCAGTGTGTTGGCAAACAGGCTGTTCTTCAGCATTCGTCCCACTACATGGGTTTCTCCTCGTCCGAACAGACTCCCTACGATAGGAGTCAGCCCGTATGAGAATCCGGTAGCGAAAATAATGGCCAAAGTAAACATATTGTTGACAAAACTGGCGGCGGCTAATTCATTCGTGCTGTGATGGCCTATCATCAATGTATCGGCAAAACCCAAAATGATGACACCTATCTGGCCGATAACGATAGGGATACCTAAAGTGAAAAGTGCTTTGTAATGTTGCATGGTTAATAAATTGCTAATGTGCCAATATGCTAATTTGCCAACTGGCTGCGCTGTGTTCCGCATGGCGCAGCCAGTTGGCAAATTAGCACATTATCAGGTCGGCAAATTACTTTTATAGTAGAGTGTGGAACAATTTTCTCGCACAAATGTTTTTTGTGCAGCTTCTTTTATCTGGCCGGCAGTGACCGAGCGATATTTGTTTACTTCATTGTTAATATCTTCCGCTTTGCCGGTCAGTTCAAAATAAGCCAGATTGGTAGCCACATTCAGGTAATTCAGGTTATTGAATATCTGTTCACTTTCATAGCGGTTCTTTACTTTTTCCAGCTCGTCTTCATCCACACTTTCTTCCGTCAATGCCTTCAGTTCCTGCCATACGGCAGCTTCGGCAGCTTCCAGCGTGACGCCTGGGGCGGGTTTGCCGGTGATATGGAACAATCCCTCGTCAATGCTGCCCGATATATAGGCGTCGATACTGTTGAATACCTGTTTCTCTTGTACCAGATGCTGCACCAGACGGCAGGAACGTCCGCTGCTCAGCAAGTCGCTTAGCATATCAAAAGCATAGTAGTCGGGATGGCGTCGTTCACAGATATGGAATGCCATAAAGAGCGCGTCTACAGGCACGTTCCGCTCTACTGTCAGTCGGCGTTCCTCCGTTTGCCGGGGTTCTGCCGGCAGTGAGCGGGGGGCTACGTTGCGGCGCGGGATAGGGCCGAACCACTTTTCAGCCAATGTCACTGTCTCTTCAAAAGTAATATGTCCCGTTACAGCCAGAATGGCGTTGTCCGGTGCATAATATTTAAAGAAAAAGGCTTTCACCTCTTCAAGGGTGGCATTGGCTATGTGGCTGATTTCTTTACCGATGGTAGGCCACTGGTACGGATGCACCTTATAAGCTAGGGCGCGTAGCAGATGTGAGGCGTCTCCGTATGGCTGGTTCAGGTTCCGCTGTTTGAACTCTTCGATTACCACTTGCCGTTGCACTTCCAGACTGCGCGGGTTAAAGTCGAGGGACAACATACGGTCACTCTCCAGCCAGAATCCGGTTTCCACATTCTGACGAGGGAGGGTGATGTAATAATTGGTTATGTCATTATTTGTCCATGCGTTGTTTTCGCCTCCGGCATTTTGTACCGGAGTGTCATAGTCGGGCACATGGATGGAGCCTCCGAACATCAGGTGCTCAAACAGATGGGCGAATCCGGTATGATCAGGATCTTCATCGCGTGCGCCCACATCGTACAATAGGTTCAGTGCCACCATCTGAGTCGTATTGTCCTCATTGTGTATCACACGCAGCCCGTTGGACAAGGTGTATCGGTTAATGTTAATCATCTGAGTCGCAAATTACTGAATACTTGCCTTGAGAATCCGGATATTCTCTATAGGGCGGTCTGCGCGGTTCGTTTTTGCTATTTCAATATTGTCCACTACTTCCATACCTTCGGTTACTTCACCGAATACGGTATAAGAACCGTCCAGGTGGGGAGCGCCGCCTATGGTGCTGTATGCTTTGATCTGTTCGGGGGTGAAGCGGAATTTCTCTTCTTTGTCCGCCAGCTCACGGGCTTGGGCTTCCAAGGTGTCCTGTAATTCCAGTAACCCGGCATTGTCTCCTGCCTTGCGCATCTTGTATATTTCCTTCATGTGCTGGCGTGCCAGACTGTCGAACAGAGCTTCTTCACGCTGTTCGTTTATTTTGTTCTCCATGCCCAGCAATTGCGGTTCGGTGAACTTGCGTCCGGTAACAATATAGAACTGGCAACCCGATGAAGCCTTTTCGGGGTTCACATCATCACCCTGGCGTGCTGCCGCCAATACTCCTTTCTTGTGGAAGAATTTCGGATTGAACTCAGCGGGAATGGTGTAACCCACATCACCGCTGCCCAGCATGGCAGTATCCGATGCGTTTTTGCTGTCCGGATCGCCAGCTTGGATCATGAATTGTTTGATAACCCGGTGGAACAATGTACTGTCATATACTCCTTCTTTTACCAGTTTGATAAAGTTATCACGATGTTTCGGCGTTTCATTATACAGGGCCACTGTGATATTTCCCATGGTGGTTTCCAGTTTTACCAAGGTACGCTTTTCATTTTCCATATGATGATTTGTTTGTCTTTTCGAGCCGGCGTTGCATGCAGTCAATGCAATGAAGGCCAGGCATATTAGTAAAATTTTGTTTGAAGTCATGAGCTATTTTTTATTTATCGGACAAAGATAGGAAATAAAATTGAGAGTAAGAGCGGAAAAGCGAAGAAAGGAAGGATAAAAAAAGGGAGAGAGCGGAGGAATACTTCAGACGCAGACGCGGCAGAACCAGGTCATTTTTTCCTCACAAACGTGCGTGTTCTTATAATTTGTAGAGAAGAAAAGTAAATGAGGCAGAGTGAGGGGAAGAGAAGCACCGGAAAGAGAAAAGACGAAAGAAAATAGATAAAAAGACCGGCGGCAAAACCGGAAGATGATAAAACTTGAAAAAAGAAAATTAAAAAAGTTTCTGAATAACATGGTTTGCATAAGTCTTGAAATTCGCATTGAATAGTAGTATGGCATCCATCGTTTCAGAGGGAAGTCTTTGATGAAGGATGCCGGATTTATATCATATTTGTAATATGCGCGCACGTGTGTGAGAAAAAGGAACTGCGTCTACGTTGGAAGTAGCTTCCGTCTTCTTGGAAATCTGTCGGCTTGTCCGTATTGTTCATATTATGGGAACAGACGGGAGAGCTGAAAGATTTAAATTTTGCGGGGGTAAGATTATAGATCTTTCCTAGTGGCAACAGGTAGTCCGTAAGTTCTTTTTTAATAAATTATGGGAAACAAAAGATAAAAGCTGCGTTCTTTCAACCATTATGCCGATAAAATTGTTTAAATTTGCAGGAATACTTGTACAGACACTCGATGAAGAAAAAATATGTTCGTTGGACATTGTGGACGATAGCATCTCCGTTCATTCTGTTCATCATTTTATGTATATTGATTTATTTGCCACCTATTCAGAATTTTCTGGTGGACAAAGCTGCTGTATATGCCTCGGAAGCTACGGGTATGAATATCTCCGTGGGACGTATCTCTTTGTCTTTTCCGTTGAATCTGGTGGTGACCAATGTAGATGCTGCTTCCCCGCATAATGATACGTTGCTCAGTGTACGCCGCCTGCAAGTGAATGTGCAGTTGCTGCCACTGCTGAAAAAGCAGGTGGAAGTGGATGGCATATCCCTGCAAGGAGCCACAGTGAATTCTAATGACTTGATACATGGCATGAAGTTGAACGGTACCTTTGGGGGAATTGTTCATTTCCAGTCATGGAGTGGCACTGGACCCCGAAACTGCCATCGTTAACAAAGTCTTGTTGAAAGATACGGATTTATCTCTTTGCCTGAATGACACCGCTGCGGCCGATACGGCTGCAAGCGACACCGCCTATTGGAAAATAATATTGCAGGATATTGATTTACAGAATGTATCCTTTGCGCTGGATATGCCTTTGGACAGCTTGTCATTGGCGGCTTCGCTGGATAATGCCATACTGCGCGATGGGCTGATAGACTTGCATAAATCGGCCTATTCGCTGCAAACGTTTCGGATAGAGAACGGACGTGTGCGTTACGATAACGGGAAGCCGCTGGCTGCCGACAGCCTGTCCTCCGGACTGGACCCCTCCCATATTGCACTGACGGATATCGGTGTGAAACTGGATTCCCTATACTACGGAGGTAGGAATATGAAAGCCATAATCAGCCAGTTTGTGCTGAAAGAGCGTTCGGGAGTGGAAATCGTTTCTGCCACAGGGCGGATGGTTTCCAATGACAAGGTGCTGCGTGTGCCTTCATTGAAACTGGAAACCCGGGATTCTTATCTGGAACTGAACGCTGCGATGGATTGGAATGCCTTGGATTTTAAGGATGAAGGCTTGGTGTCCGCACGGCTGATGGCTGATATAGGAAAGCCGGATGTGGTGAGATTCATGGGAAGTATGGATGAAAAGTTTATCCGGCAGTATCCTTCCGAACCCTTGCGCATCCGTACAGGGATCGACGGTGATTTGAACAAGCTGAAACTGACTACGCTGACTGCCGAGCTGCCCGGTGCATTGGGATTGTTCGCCCGGGGGGAGCTAACCCATCTGACAGACAGTCTGCTGCGCGGGGGGGATATCACTTTGGAAGCTGAAACCAAGGATTTGAAGTTTGTTTCCACGTTGGCTGAAGGAATAGAAATTCCATACGGAACGCGCTTGGAAGGCAAATTTACGATGGCGGGCACTAAAATGGGCACGGACCTGCTGCTGATGCAGCCCGAAGCCCAGGCGGTGGTTGCGGCCGATACTATTCCTATAACGGTTTATAATGACAGCATCTCCGTAGCGGATGATTTCAAGATGGAACGGGCAGCCCGTCTGTTTGCCAAATACGACTTGTCGCGTGACAGGTATGAGGCAGACTTGGCTGTCAATCATTTTGACCTGCACCAGTTTATGCCTGCCGATTCTTTGTACACCTTGTCCACCCGTCTGAAAGTGGAGGGGGAAGGTTTTGACTTTTTTTCTCCCCGTACTTATTTCAATGCGGAGGGCGGCATAGACCGTTTCCATTATGGCAGTTATCATCTGACAGGAATTTCATTGGCTGCCGGACTGGAGAAATCGAAGGTGCATGCTTCACTGGCAGTGAAAAACTGGACCATGGATATCAAGGCGCATTTGGATGGTATCTTGAAACCTCATGATGTTTCGGGCGACTTGAAAATGGATGTGGCTCATTTGGATTGGCAGGCGCTTCATCTGATGGATACCCGTTTTCAGACCTCCCAGCACCTGGGGGGTCCGTTTCAGCAGTGACCTCAGAAAAACGGTATGTCGTAGAGGCCGAGATGACGAATGCCACGATTGTCACTGCCAAACGCACTTCCCATTCCAAGGACCTGTTTGCTGGATTCAGTACTTCCAGAGATTCCACTTTTGCTTATCTGCGTGCGGGGGATCTTGATTTGAGTCTGGAAGGAGCAGGGCACATGGAATACATTTCCGGCAGGGCGGATTTGCTGATGAAGAAACTGGCGGAACAATGGGAAAGCAAACATATTGAACAGGAGGAGCTTCGGGAATTTCTTCCGGGACTATGTCTGAAAATATCTTCCGGTCCCGATAATCCGATAGCCAATTATCTGTCAATGATGGGGTTGTCATACAGTCGTCTGTTTATGGATGTGGATTCATCTCCGGCAGAGGGATTGAACGGGGAGGCTTATTTATATGGATTGCGTACAGACAGCCTGACTTTGGATACCATCTATTTGGATGTACAGCAGGACCTGAATGGCATAAATATGTTGAGCGGAGTGGTGAACGGACCCAAACCGGGACAGGAGGCGTTTGATGTGACGCTGGAGGGAAATGTGGGAAACAACAGTGCCCAGTTGTTGGTTCAATACCTGAATGCCCGTAAAGAACAGGGAGTATATATGGGCGTGATGGCCGACCTGCGCCGCCACGGCATACGCATGAAGGTTTTTCCAGAGCATCCCACGTTGGTATACCGTCCTTTTACCGTGAATAAAAATAACTATATTTATCTGGCTGACAACGGGCGGATTCATGCAAATCTGGATTTGCATGACGAGCAGGGGACCGGACTCAGTTTCTATACCAATCGGGAAGATACCATAGCCAAACAGGATATGACGGTGGAGCTTTCACGCATCAATCTGAAAGAATTCCGGCGTATCCTTCCCTATATGCCTGATATGGAAGGATGGATCGGAGCAGAAGCGCATTATATAGATTCCGGTCCGTATATGATGGTGAGCAGTGATTTGCGTATAGATGAATTCAAATATGAAGGCAGTGCGTTGGGAAATTGGGAACTGGGTGGTGTGTATCTGCCCGGTGAGGCAAAGGATCATCATCTGGATGCCTATATACGCCATGATGGTGAGGAGATAGCTCATTTGGGAGGTATCTATCTGCCCGCGGAGGAAGGAACGGGAAGCCTGAGCGCGGATATAGCCTTCGAACATTTTCCGCTGAATGTCGCCAATCCGTTTGTGCCCGACCGCATGGTGGAACTGGACGGGGATATTGATGGAACATTGTCCATGAAAGGTGATCCGGCCAAACCCTTGCTGAATGGGGAACTGGCATTGGATTCCGTGACTTTCTTCATGCCGGAGATGTCTGCCATGTTCCGTTTTGATAATGAACCGGTGCAGGTGGTGAACAGTAAGATGATGTTCAAGGAGTTCGATATATTCACCAAAGGCAAGACTCCTTTTACCATTAACGGCGAGGTGGATTTCTCGGATTTGGAACGGACGGCAGTGAACCTTAAAATGCATGCCGAGAATTATGAGTTGCTGAATGCTCCCCGTACCAAGCGGGCTATGGTTTACGGCAAGATGTATGTGGATTTTAACGCAACGCTGCGCGGTCCTGTGGAGGAACTGGTGATGCGGGGGAACATGAACATCTTGGGGAAGACCAATGTGACCTATGTCCTGAAAGACTCTCCCTTGACGGTGAACGACCGTTTGGGGGATATGGTGACTTTTGTCAATTTCAACGACACAACTTCGGTAGAGGAGTCCTCTGTCCAGCAAATCTCTTTGGGAGGGATGGATGTGGCCATGACCATGCATATAGACCAGGCGGTGCAGGCACGTGTGGATCTGGTGCCGGACGGCTCCAACTATATGTTGCTGGAAGGAGGCGGAGACTTGTCATTCCAGTACACTCCTCAGGGGGATATGTTGCTGACCGGGCGTTATTCCTTGATGAGCGGGGAGATGAAATACCAGATTCCGATTATTCCGCTGAAGACTTTTAATATTCAAAATGGCAGTTATGTGGAGTGGACGGGAAATATCATGAATCCGCAACTGAACATTACCGCGACCGAAAGGGTCCGTGCTTCGGTGGGCGAGGATGGAAAGACTTCGCGTATCGTCGGGTTTGATGTAGGGATCGCTTTGAGCCAGAGTCTGGAGAATCTGGGGCTGGCGTTTACCCTTTCGGCTCCCGAGGATGCGTCTGTGCAAGACCAGCTGAATGCCATGTCGGTGGAGGAACGGGGAAAACTGGCTGTCACCATGCTGGTGACCGGAATGTATATGGCTGAAGGAAACTCTACGGGAGGATTTAATGTGAATAATGCCTTGAACTCATTCCTGCAGAGCGAAATCTCGAATATTGCCGGAAAAGCACTTGATATCAATGTGGGCATGGAAACGGTGGATGACGCCGATAGCGGCGGGAAACGCACGGATTATAATTTCCAGTTCGCCAAACGTTTCTGGAATAACCGCTTCCGTATAGTGGTAGGCGGTAAAGTGTCTACCGGAAGTACGGTACAGCAGGATGAAACCTTTATTGATAATGTATCCATAGAATACCGCTTGGACAACAGCGGTACCCGGTATGTCAAGCTCTTCCACGACAAGAACTATGAGAGTGTGCTGGAAGGTGAGATCATAGAGACCGGTGTGGGTATTGTGCTTCGCAAGAAGATGAGTCACCTGGGCGAACTGTTTATTTTCAAGTCTAAGAAGAAAAAATGATTGTTGGAGATATGGAGAGAAAACATAACATAAACCTGCTTCTATTATCGGTATTGTTGCTGATGACAGCTGCCTGCTCTACTACCAGGAATTTGCCGGAAGACGAAACGCTATATGTCGGTGTGAAAAATATGGAGATTCTGAATGAAGACAAGACCCCTGCCGGTGTCCAGACCTTGGAAGAGGTGGAGGCTGCTTTGTCTTATCCTCCCAATAATGCCATTTTGGGAAGCAACTCCTTGCGTTTTCCCATTCCTTTCGGTTTGTGGATATACAATGATTTTGTGAAATACCAGGATAAAAAGGGGGTGGGGCATTGGATCTTCAACAAGCTGGGGTCTACTCCGGTGTATTTGTCTACGGTGAATCCGGAAACCCGTGTGAAGGTGGCCACCAATCTGTTGCATGATTATGGCTTTTTCAATGGTGCTGTGACTTATTCTGTAGACTCGTTGAAGAATCCTCGGAAAGCCAAGTTAAGTTATAAGATTGATATGGCGAACCCTTATTATCTGGACTCTGTCATGTATCTGAAATATCCTCCTCGCGCCGATAGTCTGATCAGGGCTGCTTATGACCAGAGGGTATTGCATAAAGGAGATAATTTCAGTGTGTTGAAACTGGAGGAGGAGCGCCAGCGGCTGAGTAGCCCTTTTCCGTAACAATGGTTATTATTATTTCCGTCCCGAATTCATTACTTTCCGTGCGGATACCTTGCGCAAACCGGGGAATGGTCAGTTTGCAGGTTGTCCCGAAAGCTGGAGTGCCTGCCGATGCGAAAAGACCTTATTATATAGGGAATACTTCTGTTTATCTTACCGGATATAAAGGAGAGGAACCTACTGATTCCATCGTCTTTCCGGGAATGACTTTACACTATAGCGGTAAGAAACCCGGTATCCGCCCCGGAGTATTGGCTAAGCGCTCTTTTACCAGAAAGGGCAGCTTTATTCTCAGGCCCGTCAGAATTTCACGCAGGAAGCCTTGGCGCGTTTGGGCATTTTCAAATTTGCCGAGTTCCGCTATGCCCCGCAAAGATACATTGCCGGGGTGTGATACGCTGAATGTGCGGATGAATGCTACATTCGATTTGCCGTATGACGGAGAACTGGAATTCAATGTGACTACCAAAAGTACGGATCAGACTGGTCCCGGAGCGATTTTCAGCCTCTCGCGGAAGAATTTCATGCGTACAGCCGCCACGCTTTCTTTCCAGTTGAAAGGGTCATACGAATGGCAGACCAATTCTACGGCGGACGGGAACAGTTCTAAATTGAACTCATACGAGTTGGGAACTTCTTTTTCATTGGAGTATCCTCGCCTGGTGTTGCCGTGGATGAGTAAAAAAATGATGAGCTCGCGATTTCCGCAGCATACCTCATTCAAGTTGTATGCCAGTCAGTTGAACCGTGCCCGCTTCTTTAAAATGCTTTCTTTCGGTGGAACGGTGTCATACGATTTCCAGCCTTCGCGGGTATGGAAACATACTGTGACTCCTTTCAGATTGGCATTTAATACGTTGCAGCATACTACTACACGTTTTGATACGATAGTGGACAAGAACCGGAGCTTGAAAATCAGTTTGGGAAATCAGTTTATTCCAGCTATGAGTTATACGTTTACGTATGATAACGCCCCGTTGAAGAAACGCAATAATTTATGGTGGGAAACTTCCTTTACTTCGGCAGGTAATCTGACTTCGTTGGTGTATGCTGCTTTTGGGAAGGGATTCAAGGAAACAGATAAGAAGTTATTAAACAGTCCTTATGCGCAATTCCTGAAAATGACATCTGAAGTGCGTTGTTTGTTTAAAGTCGGAGAGAAACAGCATATAGCCACTCGTTTGATGGGGGGAATTTTGTATGCATATGGGAACCAGACTGTAGCGCCTTACAGCGAGCAGTTCTATATTGGGGGAGCTAACAGTATCCGTGCGTTTACAGTGCGCTCTATCGGCCCCGGTTCTTATCGTCCCGAAGATAAACAGTATGGTTATCTGGATGAAACCGGAGATGTGAAGCTGGAAGCGAATGTGGAATACCGTTTCCCTATCCTGGGTGATTTGTACGGGGCAGCTTTTCTGGACGCGGGAAATGTGTGGCTGCTGCGTGAACAAAAGAATGAGGAAGGTGAGAATATACGTCCCGGCGGTTTGCTTACTCTCGTAATTTTGCTAAAAGTATAGCTTTGGGTACTGGGGTGGGATTGCGTTATGACCTTACTTTCCTGGTGATCCGCCTGGATCTGGGTATTGCTCTTCATGATCCGTATGATACCGGCAAGAAAGGATATTATAATATTCCTAAGTTTAAGGATGGACTGGGATTGCACTTTGCCATCGGCTATCCTTTCTAGAAATAGGGCTTGATTTGTGTCAAAAGGAGGGAAATGATTGATTTATGCTCGAATTTGAATGGAATGTAGCTTTTTTCCTCCGTATATTTTGTAGCTTTGTACCATCAAATATTCAATTTTAAATAAATAAACTATGAAACCAACTTTATTTTATTGGCGGCTGGTATGGGCAGCCGTTACGGAGGATTGAAGCAATTGGATGGTCTGGGTCCTAACGGCGAAACTATTATGGATTATTCTATTTATGACGCTATCAACGCCGGCTTTGGAAAACTGGTCTTTGTTATCCGTAAAGATTTTGAACAAGATTTTCGTGAAAAGATTATTTCTAAATATGAAGGTCATATTCCTTGCGAACTGGTATTCCAGGCTTTAGACAATCTGCCGGAGGGTTTTACTTGTCCTGCGGAGCGTACAAAACCTTGGGGGAACTAACCATGCTGTCATGATGGGAGCTGATGTGATACAGGAACCGTTTGCGGTGATCAATTGCGATGACTTCTATGGCCGTGACTCGTTCCAGGTAATGGGCAAGTTCCTTTCTGCACTGCCCGAAGGTGCTAAAAACACGTATGCTATGGTGGGCTTCCGTGTAGGAAATACATTGAGCGAGAGTGGAACGGTATCCCGCGGCATCTGTGGAACCAATGCGGATCATTTGTTGACTTCCGTGGTAGAACGTACCAAAATTCAGCGCATAGACGGAGAAGTGAAGTATATTGACGACAATGGCGAATGGACAGCTACCCCTGACACAACTCCGGTGAGCATGAACTTCTGGGGCTTTACTCCTGATTACTTTGCTTACAGCAAGGAATTCTTTAAAGCATTCTTGAGCGATCCTAAAAATATGGAAAACTTGAAGAGCGAATTCTTTATTCCGCTGATGGTGGACAAGCTGATTAATGACGGTACTGCTACCGTTGAGGTATTGGATACTACCAGCAAATGGTTTGGAGTAACTTATCCTGAAGACCGTCAGAGTGTGGTTGACAAGATACAGGCATTGGTGGATGCCGGTGAATATCCTGCAAAATTATTTTAAGATGAGAGGTAGTGTAGTCACACTTATATAATTACTTTGCGGGGCTGTCCGTTTTTTTGCGGACAGCCCCCGTTGGATTACTATTTTTTATCTTCTGTTTTCATTATTGCATCTTGTATTCGCTGGGAGATAACCCGGTATGGTGCTTGAAGTATTTGCCAAAAAAGGAAGGGTTCGGGAAGTTCATAAAATAAGCTACTTCCTGAATAGACATGACGGAGTATTTCAACAGCGCTTTGGCTTCCAGTATCACATATTCGTCAATCCACTCTCCGGCAGTTTTTCCGCTCACTTTCTTTACTACGGTGGAGAAATGTTTGGGACTCAGGAATAATTGCTCCGCATAAAAATCTACGCGTCTTTCTTTACGGTGATGTTCGGTCAGCAAGTTGATGAACTGGTTGAACAATACCTCTTCCCTTTTCAGTGATTTCGGATTCTCGGAAAGGAATTCCGGTTGTTTTCTATGAAGGATGGAACCTATCTTATATAAATAGGCCCCCATTAGTCTGCGTACGATTTCTGTCCTGAAGTTATCGTTCCGGCTTACGGTTTCTTCTATCAGTTCATAGAATGATTTCAGTTCCTGTACCTCTTCTTCCATCAAATGAAATTTGGGATTCTCTTTCAATGAGATGAAAAATGGCATGAAACTGTTCAGGTTGATATACATCTCTTTTAAGAAATCAGATGATATTAAAAACATTTGTGACAAATGAATGCCCGGTGATAACATGGACTGTAGAATATCGCCGGGAGCGCAAATAATCAGATCGTTTTGCTCAATGTCGTATTCCCGTAAATTGATATTGACTTTGGCAGAGCCTTTTTCACGGATAGAGATAATGATTCCATCCAGCCGTAATGGGTATTTAAAGATGGGGTTCATATTCTCGGGGATGTAATGTTCGCTTCTATCCATTACGAAATCATTGTTAATCCCTTTTAGACTGGGATTCATCTGTCGGATACGGGCTATGGATATATTTCCTATTTCATGTTCCATATTTCTTAATTTTGCCTCAAATGTATAAATCAAAAGTCAATAATCCACTCCTTTTTTTCTCATAATATCATTTTTTAATTGAAATTGACGGATGTGAATTCGGAGGCGTGTGATGGCAGGAATTCTTAATTCTATTTAAAAGGGGGATGCTGGCAAACTATTTGTACATAATAACGTGTATATTTAACAACAGAATTATAAAGAACAAAACTATGTCAATGTATTGGATCTTATTTATTGGAATCGCGGTAATCAGCTATATTGTACAGAATAGTCTGCAAAGCAAGTTTAAGAAATACTCGAAGATGCCTTTGGCCAGCGGTATGACAGGAAAGGATGTGGCTGAAAAAATGTTGCATGATAACGGTATCTATGACGTGCGTGTAACCAGCACTCCGGGTATGCTGACCGATCATTATAATCCGGCAAACAAAACGGTGAACCTTAGTGAAGGGGTATATGGAAGCAACAGTGTGGCTGCTGCGGCAGTTGCCGCCCATGAATGCGGACACGCCGTGCAACATGCGCGTGCATACGCTCCGCTAAAGATGCGCTCGGCTTTGGTGCCTGTGGTGCAGTTCTCATCTTCTATTATGACTTGGGTGTTACTGGCAGGTATTTTGATGGTGAATACTTTCCCGCAGTTATTGTTGGCAGGAATTTGTCTTTTTGCCATGACCACTCTTTTCAGCTTTATTACGTTGCCTGTTGAGATCAATGCCAGCCAGCGTGCGTTGGTATGGTTGAGCAAGGCCGGAATTACAAATTCATATAACCATCATGCGGCAGAGGATGCGTTGCGTTCGGCTGCTTATACGTATGTGGTTGCGGCACTTAGTTCGTTGGCTACACTGATTTACTATATAATGATTTATATGGGACGTCGTGACTAAGACCTTATAAGGGAAATATATTTTTATTATAGAAGGCTGCCTACGGGGCAGCCTTTTCTAGTTATATTTTGATTAGTTTCGAAATAATTTTTGTTTTAATCTCTTTTTCTTTTCGTTTTAATTTGTATTTTTGCCCTGTCAGCAAAATGAGATAATACCTATGAAAAAACAATTACTGGTCTTTTTAACAATTTGTTGTTTCCCGTTTATGCTAAATGCACAAATGCCGGAACGTACTCCCGAGAATATTGCAAAATACAAAGAATTGTGCCGTGCCCATATTTATAAAGATATGAAAGGCATGTATCGTGAAGCCGGAGGAGCTTTAGTCTTTCCGTTCCTTGCTCCGGGAAGTAATCAATACTTAGATATGCTATGGGATTGGGATTCTTGGTTGAGCAACATCGCTCTGCGCCAAATCTTATTAGAGAACGGCACGGAAAAGGATAAGCAGGAGGCCCTGAAGTATGAACAGGGATGCATCCTCAATTCCTTGCACTATGGAGGTATGGACGGTTGGATTCCTATCTGGATAGAACGGAATGCCCCTAGCCGCGAAGAGATGTTGAAAACACGGAATCCTTGGAAAAGCAATATGCACAAACCTACATTGGCACAACATGCCGCCTTTATTGTCCGCAATATGAACGGGGATGCGGAGTGGTTGCGCGATGATTTTTATACGTTGCAGGCATTTGTCTGTAAATATTTGAATTTTCATCGTCACAAGGCGACTGGGTTATTCTATTGGGAAACTGATGAGGCTATCGGAGTTGATAATGATCCCAGTACTTTTTATCGTCCTCAGGGCAGTTCGGGATCCATCTTCTTGAACGCGTTGATGTATCGCGAATTACAGGCTATGGCATACTTGGCCGGCTGTCTGAATTTGGATGATATAGCAGTTTCCTTTGAGAAAGAAGCGGCAGTATTGAAAGGAAAGGTACAAGAACATTGTTGGGACCCGCGTGACCGTTTTTATTATAGTGTGGATTTGAATCTGCTTCCGGTGGAGAAACCGGATATAAAGGGGCTGTACCCGGGACAATTGTTTCTGCACGTAGGGCAGCCGCGTGATTATGATTGTTTGATTCAGCGTCTTAGTGTGTGGAGCGGATTTATGGCGATGTGGGCTGAAATTGCCACTCCGGAGCAAGCAAAGGAAATAGTGCGGATTCATTTTCATGATACTTGCTCCTTTAACGCTCCGGCGGGAATCCGTACTTTGTCTCCTTTGGAAAAAATGTATAATGTACGTGCCAGTGGGAATCCGTCTTCCTGGCAAGGTCCGGTTTGGATTAATGTGAATTATCTGGTCTTTCGTGGATTGGTGAAATATGGATTTACGGAAGAGGCCCGGGAATTGGCGGAAAAGACCATTTTGCTTTTGGGACGTGACTATGAACGTTTCGGGGCATTACATGAATATTATCTGCCTGATAATGGTGAGCCGGTATTGAATAAAGGTTTTCAGAACTGGAATTTACTGGTGTTGAATATGGCTGCATGGTTGGATGGGAAACCATTCGTTACTGAATTCTAGGTATGAAGCTGCCTTTTGACATAGAGCGGGAATTAATTCGGAAACTTATAAATGGAGACAAGATTGCTTTCAGCCATCTTTTCTCTTTTTATAAGTCCCAGGTCCTTTATTATTGTGTCCATTTTGTCAAGGATAAAGAGATAGCTGAGGATATAACACAAGATATTTTTTTGACCGTTTGGGAAAAGAAGGAAGATATTCGGATTGAGCAGTCTTTTTCCGCTTTTCTTTATACTATAGCAAGAAATCGTATTTACGATATATTTCGTTCTCTGTCTGCCCGATCTGTGCTATACGAAAAACTGATGGAACAGGCCATTGATTATGTAGATGATGTAGAGAAGAGTCTGGAAGAAAAGAATATTAAGGAATTGATTGCACAGGCTTTGGAACAGTTGAGTCCGCGCCAACGGGAGAATTTTCGAATTGAGCCGGAATAGAGGACTGTCTCATAAAGAAATAGCTGAACAACTTGGTTTGTCTGTTTATACTGTGCAAGATCATATAAAAAATGCATTAGAGAAAATTCGTGCTTATCTGATCCCTTTCATTAGTGCCTGTCCAATACTTGTAAGCCTAATCATATTAAAATACGTTAAACCATAAGATTCCTATCCCCACCTTTTGCTTTTGATTCGTATCCTTTATAAAGAAACGAAAGAAATGCATAATGAAAGAAAAACAAAAGATACATTATTCGGTTTGGAAAAGATTTGTTGACGGTATTTATACCTGTAAGGATATTGAGGAACTGTTGGCAGACACAAAGACAGACCGGTCAAAAGACTTTGATGAAGCTTCTGCTTGTTTATGGAAAACTGGTGAAGAAGAGTCTTCATCCTCATGGGAGGAATGGATTTCCAATGAGCGTCAGGCACTTCAAATTATCAGCAATTACGAGGATAGGCGTCGGAATCACTCTATCTATTTAGTAAAAAAATGGGGGAGCATTGCTGCGGCTATATTGCTTTGCATCGTTTTGAGCGTAGTTTATTTTGCTAATCCGGCAGGCATGAAGGTTGCTCAATATGAAATACACGTACCTTATGGTAAAAGACAAAAAGTGGTGCTCCCTGACGGGACAAAAGTGATCTTGAATGCAGGCTCTTATATGAAATATCCGAGGCAGTTTGGAAAAGAAGGCCGTTACGTTCATTTCAAGGGAGAGGCTTATTTTGATGTAGCTAAAAATAAAGACTGTCCTTTCATTATTCAAAGTCAGGATTATAAAATACGTGTTTTGGGTACTACTTTTAATCTGAATAATTATGAAGATAGTGAGGAACTGCAACTGACTCTATGCACAGGAAAGGTGCTGATGAATTTCGGCGAAGAACAATTGAAACTGACCCCCGGCGAGCAATTGGTATTGGATAAAACCAATATGCATCTGGAGCGTGAGCATGTGAATACTCAAAATTATATGTTGTGGATGCAGAACAAGTTATACTTTAACCGTACTCCGATACAAGAAGTGACGAGGAGGTTGGAACGGGTGTATAATTGTACTATACGATTAGACTCAAGTTTTGTCTTTAACAATTTCCTTTCGGGTACGCATGATAATAGGAGTTTGGAGGCGGTTTTGGAGTCCATTCGCTTGGCTACGGGCATTAAATACAGGAAAGCAAACAATTCGTATATTCTATATAAATAATACCTTAATAATTAAATAATCAAGATCTATGAAACAACATGCGAAGAGGGCTTCGTGGGCCCGAGTATTGCTTGTACCGACCTTATTGCTAGGTTCGGCATCCATGGCTGCTTTCCCCGTGCATGCAGCACAAGTTGAATTGAATCAGATAGTTACATTGCAGATGCGTAAAGTGAAATTGGCTGATGTGTTCAAGAAACTGAGTAACCTTTCCGGTTATGAGTTTTTCTATGATGAGAGTGTTGTCCAAAAGTATAATACGATCGATATTGATTTGGACAATGTAAGTTTCGATCAGGCTTTAGAGCAAATCAGGAAACAAACTAGTCTGCAATTGAGCAAGGTGAATAACACCATTGTGGTGAGTCTTGCCAGACAAGTACTGGCATCTTCCGGTAAAGTACAGGCTTCCAGGCATAGAGTCACCGGTAGGGTAACCGATGCTAATAATGAACCGCTGATTGGGGTAAGTATAGTTATTCAAGGAAATAGCGGAGGAACTATAACGGATATTGACGGACGTTATACGTTGGAAGAAGTGGATGCCGATGCCACTTTGGTCTTCTCTTATATCGGTTATGTTTCACAGAAAATAGTTGTCGGAAATCAGCAGACATTGAATGTACAAATGAAAGAAGACAACCAGACTTTGGAAGAAGTCGTAGTAATAGGTTATGGTGTGCAAAAGAAAAGGGATATGACCGGTTCTATTGCTTCTATTAAAAGTAAGGATATCACAGCTATTCCTACTACCAATGCCTTGGAGTCATTACAAGGAAAAGTAGCCGGACTTGATCTTACAAACTCTTCGGGGCAAGCAGGAAGCACACCTAATTTTACGATCCGTGGAGAGCGTTCATTGACGGCTAGTAATGCTCCGTTGATTCTTGTGGATGGTATTGATTATGGTACCTCGCTAGATATAAATCCCACTGATATAGAATCTATTGAAGTGTTAAAAGATGCCTCTTCTACAGCTATTTATGGAACACGGGGTGCGAATGGTATTATTATGATTACGACTAAAAAGGGAAAAGAAGGAAAGTCAAAAGTATCCTTTAATGCTTTTGTTTCTTCTACCATGATAACTGATTATCCTGATATCATGGATGCTGAAGAATATGCCCAATACAAAAGAGAGGCCTATCGGGACAGAACAACAGGAAAATACGCAGAGGATGCTGCTGTATTTGCTCCTGAAGAACTGACTTATCTGGAAAAAGGATATGATACGAACTATCGTGACATGTTGATGCACAACGGATTTAACCAAAATTATGAGGTGTCTGTATCTGGGGGCAATACGAAAACCAAACATAATATATCTTTGGGTTACAGAAGCGAAGAGGGACTCTTTAAGGATGATAATTATAAACGGTATAATGCCCGTGTAGCACTGGACCATCAATTGTTTGACAATGTGCAGGTAGGGACAAACATTATCTATGCCTATGTAGATAAGAATAATCGTTATAGTCCGCTGAATATGGCTAATAAAATTGTTCCTATCTCGAAACCTTATGATGAGGAGGGGAATTTAGTGATGTATCCGTCTCCCGGTTATAATACTCAGATGAATCCGTTGATTGACGATCAGGAGGGTATGCGTGTGGATAATACCATTCAGGAGCGTTTCTTCGGCAGCTTGTACCTGAACTGGAATATCACCAAGGATATTTTATTCCGTACGACGCTGGGATTGAACTCAGTGAATGTGCGTAGAGGCTTTTTCTGTGATAAGAACTCGTTGCAGGGAAGTGGCAAGGATTCACAATCCTATAAGGAGCACACCATGACACGTAATCTGACATGGGAGAATGTGCTGACTTATTCAAAGGACTTCTCTGATATCCATAATTTGCAGGCAATGGTTGGAACCTGTACGATTCTCAACTCTAAAGAATATACCTATGCAGGTGGAAAGGGACAAGTATATGCTGATAACTGGTTCCATAATTTGTATTCCAATGAAAAAGAAATCACTATAAAGAGTTCACTGGTCGATCAAAATCTGGCTTCCTTCTTTGGGCGTGTTAATTATAAATTGATGGATCGCTATATGCTGACTGCTTCTTTGCGTGCCGATGGTTCTTCTGTTTTTGCACTAGGTAAGAAATGGGGATACTTTCCGTCTGTAGCACTGGCCTGGCGTATCAATGAAGAGAATTTCCTGAAAAATGTGGATGCTATTTCAAATTTAAAACTCCGATTGAGTTGGGGACAATCTGGCCAATGTGCTATTGATCCTTATCAAACCGTTGGTTTGCTGGGTAACTCCACTTATTCGTTCAATAATGAGGGAGCTTATGGATTCTATCCTAAAACGATGTCAAACAAGGAACTGACTTGGGAAACTACCACGCAGTATAACCTTGGTCTGGATTTCGGATTTTTTAATAATCGTATTTCAGGTAGTATTGATATTTACAAGGCAGAAACCCGGGATATTTTAATGAATCGTGTAATTCCATCTATTAACGGTTATGCTTCGGTTATGGAAAATATCGGTAAGACTGAAAGTACTGGTGTTGATTTGACACTGAGTACGGTTAATATTCAAAACAAGAACTTCTCCTGGTTCTCAGATTTCTCATTGTCACACAATAGGGAAAAAATAAAAGAACTTGCTTCGGGACAATTAAAGGATGAGGCGAATGCTTGGTTTGTAGGAGAACCTTTCAAAGTGTTTTATGATTATAAGAAAGAAGGCATCTGGCAATTGGGTGAAGAGGCTGCCGCTGCTGCCAATGGACAGGAACCGGGTGATATAAAGGTACAGGATGTGGATGGTAATGGTGTCATAACGACAGATGATCGTATCATTTACAGTCAGCGTCCAGATGTAACTTTTGGTTTCAATAATACTTTTAATTATAAGGGGTTTGATTTGTCTGTATTCTTGTATGCTCGTTTGGGTCAGTGGATTGCGTATGATTATAATACTACGTATCGTATCAATGCGTTGGAAAATGGTGGAAATGTAGATTACTGGACTCCCGAGAACCCTACCAATGCTTTTCCGCGTCCTAATAAAAGTAAGAGTTATACACAGGTTACTTACTATTCAACGTTGAAGTATGAAGATGGTTCTTTCTTTAAAATACGCGATATTACGTTGGGATATACTTTCAAACCGGAACTTTTGAAACATCTCAATCTATCCAAACTCCGTGTATATGCTACAGCAAAGAATTTCTTTACTTTCAGCAAGATTGATAATTATGATCCCGAACAGGGAGGAAGTATTTCTTTTCCTATGACAAAACAACTTGTATTTGGTCTGAATGTAGAATTTTAACTGGTAAAGAATGAAAATTATGAAACGAATTACATTATTATATGCATTGGCAGCTACTCTTATGGTTTGCTCGGGCTGCTCTGATTTTTTTGGAAGAACACAATCGTAGTGCGGTTACTACCGAAGGTGGTTATTATGATACTGAGAAAGGTTTTGAGTCTTTGATTAACTCTTGTTATACTCCCTTGCGTTTTTGGGGTGGAAAGTCTGCTGCTATGGCATTCAGTGAAACGGGAACGGATATATTGGCTCCGGGCGGTGGTTGTGATTATCCCGCCATTGTTTCTTATCAGAATGATTTTGATGGGACCAATCCTATCAGTAAAGAGTATTATGACCGTTTTTACAAAGCGATCAACTTTTGTAATACAGCCATCTATCATGTAAAGAATGTTCCGTTCAGTGATAAGACACTTACCAGCAAACGAGAAGCAGAGGTGCGTTTCCTACGGGCGTATTATTATTGGATTCTGGTGGAAACATTTGGGGATACTTATTATACGGATCAGCCATCGGAGTCTATTGTTATGGCACCTAGGAAAACCTCGGTGGCAGAGATTTATACTCATATTTTTGAAGATTTGGATTTCTGTATGGATAGCCGGTTATCTGTTGCGCAAGCTGATGGAGGGCGTGTTACCATGTGGGCTGCCAAAGCCTTGAAGGCTCGTTTGCTATTGACTAGAGCAAGTGAATTGAATGATAAAGCATTGTATGAACAAGCCTATACTTTGGCAAAAGAAGTGATTGATAATGGTCCTTTCGAGTTATCAAAGGATTTTGCCTCAGTATTTGATATGGAAAATTCTGATGGAAATGGCAATAAAGAAGTGATTTGGTATATTGATTATTCTTCTACCAATCAGTTGTATAATCAGGAGATGGATAATGATATAATTCGTTCAGGCGGTAACCATACTCATTTGATTTTCTGTATGAAATATGATGACCAGCCCGGTATGGTTAGAAGCATAGAATATGGTCGTCCTTTTAATCACTATATGCCGACGCGTTATTTGCTGGATTGTTATGACGAGAATATAGACCAACGTTTTGAAGTGACTTTCCGTTCGTTATGGAAGGCTAATGGAGGAAAAACCGGAGATAACTACCCTTATATGGTACAAGGGGATACTGCTATATGGATAACAAAAGATGTTGTTCCTCAGGTAAAGCGTCAGTGGGCCAAAGGACGTTATCAGATACTTGATCGGACAGATATTTATCATGAAGATGGTTCTGTAAAAAGTCAGAAACAATGTATGCCTATCTCTAAATTTGAAGACCCTACTCGTGCTACGGTGAACGAGGATCGTGGAACACGGGATGCTTTTATAATCCGTGTGGCAGAAATGTATTTAATTGTGGCGGAAGCAGGAGCAAAAGCCGGCAAAGCAGATGCGTTGGCTTATATGAATATTCTTCGTGCCCAAAGAGCTAAGGCTGGCAAAGAGGAGGCTATGAAAGTTGCTCAAAGTGACATTGAGGATATTGATTTCATATTGGATGAACGTGCCCGGGAATTGGTCGGAGAACAATTACGTTGGTTTGATTTGAAACGAATGGGAAGTGAAATATTTATCCGCCGGATAAAATCCGGAAATCCTGATGCCGGTAAAAACGTGGAAGCTTATCATATGTTGCGTCCGTTCCCGCAAACTTTACTGGATGCCATAACGAATAAAGACGAATTTTTACAAAATGAGGGATATAAATAGGCTTGTAGGAAATAGGGTGAAAAGGTAGTTAGGAAAAATGGCAGCTATTGGTTCTTATACCAAAGTTGCCGTTTTTTTCTATTTTAACCTTGTATTTTATGTCTAATTGGCAATTTATCTTAGGAGGAAATCTACATTTGGTTATCTTTGTACTTGTTTGATAAATCGATGTAAAATGAGAAACACAATAAAGTTAAAATATATATGGTGTACTTTGTTTTTACTTCTTCATTGGGGTTTTGTCAAAGCACAGCCTATTTGTGTTGCACGCCAATATACAGTGAGAGACGGATTGATTCAAAGTAATCCGGCGCAGATTCTTCAAAGTCATAATGGTTTTATATGGGTCAGTACTTGGAATGGGGTAAGCCGGTTTGATGGACGCGATTTCGAAACTTTTCAGTTTGATTCTCTTTTGAACCAGCACATGCAGCGGCTGGAGAATACGGCCGACGGCAATTTATGGATGATTGCATACGATCGTCATAGCCTGTATTTATATGATATTCGTGAAAATAAGCTGATCAATGTTCTGAAACAGTATGAACAACATTTTAATACTCCGTTGCAAATAGAAAATTTGTATCCTTTATCCAAAGGGATTACTTGGGTTACTTTAAATAATGGAGGATGTTTCAGAATTTCAGATAAAGAGTGTACTGTTTCTTCAGGGATTCAGTATATTACAGCTATTGATGATGTGGAACTGGGGAAAGTCAGTAGGGTCTTTGAAGATAAACAGGGAGAGGAATGGGTATTTAGTGACAAGGGAGTTAGCATATTTGGCAAGCGGACCATTAGTTCATATCCCTTTTCTATGTTCGAAACAATGGATAATCTTGTTTTTCTTGCATCACAGAATGGCAGGCTAGCCTATTATGATGTAAATACCATGCAATTCAACATCGTTCCTTTTCAAGAGAAGATTCAGCATATAAACGGAATTAAAGTGTTGAAAGATAATCAGCTGGCTGTTTTGTCTGATAAAGGTTTGTACCTATGCCGTTTCCCTGAACTGGCGATGGAGAAATATGATTTCTCTCTTCCGGGGCATGATGATGCGGCTGTGAGAAAAGTCTACCAGGATTCTAAAGGATTTCTATGGATATTTACCGGATTGCCGGGAATTATCCGGCTTGATCCGGAAACCGGAGTGAAACAATATTTGAATACTCCTTCCGGATACATGGCTTCTTCTCCGGAAAATGAACTCTTTATTTATGAAGATCCTAACGGAGTGGTTTGGACTATTCCTTATAAAGGTATATTCAGTTATTATGACGAAAAGAGCCGGGAGCTAAAAGTCTATTTTACACCGGGAAGGAATCATATACCTTATTCTCCTATTATTAAAACAACTTATGTTGACAAACAAAATAATTTGTGGATCAAATCCCAGCGCTCATTTATAAAAATGTTCTTTCCGCCCAGTCCCTATACTTATAGGGAGTTGGACAATTATTTTGATACAAAATCATTTCTGTTTGATAGCGACGAACATTTATGGATTGCAACAAAGAAAGGGATTATACGTATTATGGATTCACAGAAAAACTTGTTGGGTTATTTGTCGCCTGATGGGGAACTGGCTCAAACGGAAACAGTTTTTGCAGAAGGTGGAATCTATGTCATGCTGAAGGATCAGGCGCAGACAATATGGCTTGGCAGTAAGGAAAACGGATTGTTCAGACTTGTTCCTCGGAATCGTCCTTATCATTATGAGGTATATCATTATATGAATAATCCGTCGGATCCTTATTCCATCAGTGACAATAAAATATCATGCATTGATGAGGATCATAACGGACGTATTTGGATTGGTACTTACGGTGGCGGATTGAATTTGGTTGAGGAAAAGGAAGATGGGGCGATACGTTTTATTCATGCGGAGAATAAATTGTCCGGTTTTCCTATTAATCGTACCAACAGTATTCGTTGTATGGTGGAGGGACCCGGTCATACTATGCTGGTGGGTACTATAGAAGGTTTGATCACTTTTTCTTCTGATTTTTCGGATTACGAAAATATTCGTTTTTATCTTAACCTTCCTCGTCCGCAGGCGACTGACGGATTGTGTAGTGCTGATGTGATGTCTGTTTTACGAACGACGGATGAAACTATCTATTGTTATTGTTATGGAGGTGGCCTTTGTAAGTTGGTTTCGTCAAATTTATTATCTGATGAACTTCGGTTCCGGTCGTTCGGCAAAGGGACATCTCCGTTGGCTAGAGCCTTGATTGAAGATAAAAATCATAATATATGGATCGGCTCGGAAACGGATATCACTCTGTTTGATGTGCACGATCAGACTTTTGAGTCTTTTGGAGAAACTTTTTTCAATCGCTCTTTTAATTATAGTGAATGTCTTCCGGTTACAGACAGGCAAGGGGATATCTTAATGGGTACAGAAGGCGGTATGCTTGTCTTTTCTCCGGATAGTATCGTTAAGCAGACTTATGAAGCTCCTATTGTAGTGACAGGTATAAAATATTCGGAGGATAATTTGTCTCATGTATTGAGTGATGCGGATTATTTAGAGATCCCTACCCGGCGGAGGAATTTTACCATCTCATTTGCTGCGTTGGATTATACTAATTCCTTGGATATCGAGTATGCTTATAAGTTGGATGATAATCAATGGTATTATATAGGTAAGAAGAACTCGGTTAGTTTTGTAAGTCTTCCGGCAGGAAAATATCAATTTCAGATAAAGGCGACCAATGGGGATGGTATTTGGATGAACACTGTGAAAACGGTTACTTTACAGGTATTACCCACCTTTTGGGAAACCGGTTGGGCTAAGGCTTTTTATCTAGTTGTTGTCTTGGTGATATCTTTAGCTATCGGATATGTTTTTTTCCTATATTTACTATTTGAAGCATAAGGTAAATATGGAACAAAGATTGGCGGAAATAAAAGTACGTTCTTTTATTGATATCTCACATGAACTACGTACTCCTTTAACCCTTATATCCGGTCCGGTATCCGAAGTGTTGTCCCAGGAGCCTTTGACTTCCCGGACCCGGCATCATCTTCAATTGGTTCAGAAAAATATCAATCGTATGTTATTGCTCATTAATCAAGTATTGGATTTCAGAAAGATACAGAATAAAAAAATGGGCTTGACTATTGAATACCGGGATATCATTATCATGCTTCATAATATAATGGATAATTTCCGGTTGTTGGCAACAGAAAAAAATATAAATTTTTCTCTTCAGACAACGTTGCCTTCTGTTTTTTTGTGGATAGATAGTGATAAGTTCGAGAAAATTATCTTTAACTTGCTTTCCAATGCCTTTAAGTATACACCGGATAATAAGTCGATTACCTTGATTGTGATGGAAAGCGGACAGTTTGTTTCGATTGCCGTAAAAGATGAAGGTATTGGCATCTCTAAAGATAAAGTGCCATCTATATTTGAACGTTTCACTACAGTGTCCAAGGAAAATGACATGCAGCCTTCATCGGGTATAGGGCTTTCGCTGGTGAATGAGTTGGTTAAAATGCTGCATGGGGAAATTCAGGTCGAAAGTGAAGTAAAGAAAGGAAGTGTATTCAAACTGGTTTTGCATAAAGGAAAAGAAATATATGCTCAGGATAAAAATGTTGAATATATATTGAACGACACTTCGGAAGAACAGGAAACGGTCTTGGCGGAACCGGAACAAAATGATAAAATATCTTTGCCGGACATGCCTCCGGCAACAAAAGAAACTTTAGTAAAAGTGATGGTAGTGGAGGATAATGCGGAGTTGCGTCAATTTATATGTGAAATATTGTCGGGCACTTACCGTGTTGTTGGAGTTGCCGACGGGGTGATGGCATTGGAAAAGATAGAAGAGGAAATTCCGGATTTTATTATTACGGATATTATGATGCCGCGTATGGATGGTATTGAATTGATAAGGCACATCAAGGAGAATGTCAATACCTGTGATATCCCTCTTATTATCCTTTCTGCAAAATCGTCTGTTGAGGATCGTATTCAATGTTTACAATTAGGGATTGATGATTATATACCTAAACCTTTCAGCAGCGATTATTTAAAATCGAGAATTGAGAACTTGATCAGGCAAAGAAAAGTGCTTCAGTCGGCTTTTTTGTCAAAGTATGGTGCTCAACCGAAGAAAGAACCTTTAGAAGCCGTCGCTTATCCTGTGTCGCAAATTGTTCCTTTGGACGAGTTGTTTATGCAGAAGCTGGTAGGATTTATGGAAGAGAATTACAGTAATCCGGGGCTGCGGGTGAATGATCTGGCAGAGTTCATGAATATGAGCCGCTCTGTATTCAATCGGAAAGTGAATGGTATCATGGGGATTTCTCCGATAGAATATATAAAGAATTATAGGTTGAATAAAGCGAAAAGTTTTATACAAAGTGGTATGTCTTTCTCTGAGGTTGCTTTTGCCGTCGGCTTCTCTGATCCCGGTTACTTTGGCAAGGCGTTTAAAAAAGCATTTAATCAGACTTTGACTGAGTATAAAAATAATAACTAAGTTCCGTTTTGTGCTGTTTATAAAGGTAAATAGCAAGAAAATACCTTATTGATGTAAGATTTTACCTTTGGCTCTCAAGGGTAAAATCTATCTTTGTGCTCATTGACACAGTATGAAAATGTTCCGGAAAACTTTTATGAGTATAATTTTTAAAACATGATAGGATGAGTACAAAATTTTATGTAATAGCTGTTTGGACGCTGTTAAGTTTTGTGGTAAAAGTAAATGCACAAGACAAAGTGGAATGTTGGGACCGGTTTGAGTTGAGTTTTAAACAGGTGACCAAAGGGAATCCTTTTGATATACGTCTTTCCGCTACTTTCGTTTGTGGAAAGGAAAAGAAAACGGTGGAAGGATTTTATGATGGTGAGAATACTTATAGGATACGGTTTATGCCTGCTGTCGCCGGGGAATGGAGGTATGTTACATCTTCCAGTATAGGGGCTATGAATGGTCGGAAAGGTACATTCACAGTGATACCTGCCGGAAAAGATAATCATGGCATGGTATTGGTGGACGGAGAACATAATTTTAAATATGCGGACGGTACCCGTTATTATCCGATGGGTACGACGGCCTATGCATGGACACATATGAAGGAAACGACTCAGGAGGCTACTTTGAAATCGTTTGGTGAAGCCGGTTTTAATAAGGTAAGGATGTGTGTGTTTCCTAAAAACTATTCTTTAGTGAAAGACGAGCCTGCGCTTTATCCTTTTGAAATAAGGAAGACGATAAAAGATAAGGAAGGAAATGAAAGGAAAGAATGGGACTTTGACAGATTTGACCCGGCTTTTTTTCAGCATTTGGAGAAACGGATAGACCAACTGAACCGTTTGGGGATTGAGGCGGATTTGATCCTTTTCCATCCTTATGATAAGGGAAGATGGGGCTTTGATGCTATGTCGAATGAGGTGAATGTACGTTATATTAAATATATTACTGCTCGTTTGGCTTCTTTTAGAAATGTATGGTGGTCTATGGCAAACGAGTGGGATTATGTAAAAGCGAAAACTGTGGACGATTGGAAGCTGTTGACGAAAACTGTGGTTGAGAATGATCCTTATCGCCATTTATGTTCTATTCATGGAGCGACGGCTACTTATTTTGATTATTGGATGCCTGAATTTACCCATGTCAGCATACAGGATGAGGCACCGGTACTGAGTTCTACCGCTTCTGCTACTTTAAGAAAAATTTATCGCAAACCGGTTATATGTGATGAGGTTGGGTATGAAGGGAATCTACCTTATCGTTGGGGAAGGTTAAGTCCGCAGCAGATGACTTGCTTTATTTTGAATGGTTTGTTGGGTGGAATTTATGTCACTCACGGTGAATGTTATCAGCAGGGGAACGAACCTATCTTTTGGGCGCAAGGGGGATCTTTAAAAGGTGAAAGCTGGAAACGTGTGAAATTTTTAAGAACGATTATTGAAGCTGCTCCCCATCCGTTGGAGATGGCAGATGTCAGTCGTGACTTGGTTACTTCTACTGCTGGACCAGATTATTATCTGGTCAATATGGGAAAAGATGTGAAAGGTTTCTGGACTTTTAATCTGCCGGTAAAAAATGCGGATTATAACAAATTGCAAAAGAATAAACGGTTTAAAGTGGAGATTATTGATGTGTGGGCCATGACTGTCACGGAATATCCTGTGATATTTGAAACAACGGAGGAATTGGATTATCGTGTTTTTGATATACATCATCGGGGAGTAAGAATTCCGGATGCTCCTTATATTGTTCTTAGAATAACAGAAGTGAAATGATGGGATAAGCCTTCTGACGGGAGATGATTGATTTTTTTATCATAAAAAAGGCTAATAGTTTTCGATTCTTTTTGTTTTAGCTTAAATTTGCGGTATAATTAACTCCCTAGATACACTAAAATGTTAAATACAGTAGAAGAAGGATTGGAAGATATTCGCCAAGGCAAAGTATTGATCGTTGTTGATGACGAAGATCGTGAAAACGAAGGCGATTTTATCGTTTCAGGAGAAAAGATTACTCCTGAAATTGTAAATTTTATGATTACTCATGGCAGAGGGTTGTTATGTGCTCCTCTGCCACGTTCACGTTGTGAAGAACTTTGTCTGGCTCCGATGGCAGAAGAAAACACTTCATTGCTAGGTACACCGTTTACTATGTCGGTAGATTTAAGAGGGTATGGCTGTACTACGGGAGTTTCTGCTTTCGACCGTTCGTCAACAATAAAAGCTTTGGTGGCAGGAAATCTGAATCCTTCCGAGTTTGCTCGTCCCGGACACGTTTTCCCTCTATATGGTGCGGAAAATGGGGTCTTGGAGCGTAATGGACATACCGAAGCCACACTGGATATGACAAGAATGGCAGGTTTGAAACCCGGAGGAGCTCTTGTTGAAATTTTGAATGAAGATGGTACAATGGCGCGTCTTCCCCAACTAGGTGAGATTGCAGCAAAATTCGGTTTGAAAATTGTTTCCATTAAGGATATTCAGGAATATCGTAAAAAACATAACCTCTAAATCTAATAAATATGGCACTCAATCAAAGAAGAGTAAAGATATTGCATCTGATTCGTGAAGACGGGCATGCAAAAGTTCAGGACCTTAGTAAAATTTTCAATGTGACGGATGTAACGATCCGTCAGGATTTGGAAGCCTTGGAACAAATGGGGTATATCCAAAGAGAGCATGGAGGTGCGTTTCTGAAAGGAGTAGGGTCGTTTGCCAAGACCGGGCAATTGTTCAATCAGACTCATTTGGAGGAAAAGAAAGAAATCGCTCAGAAAGCTATTCAGTTTATTCAGGAGGGGGACAGTATAATTCTTGATTCCGGTTCTACAACTACAGAGATCGCAAAGCTTTTAATGAATTATAAGGACCTGACAGTCATTACCAATGCTTTGAATATAGCTTTGATTTTAGGTGAGAATCATGGTATTAATCTGATTGTTACCGGAGGTGAATTCAAGGCTCCTACACTTTCTTTGACAGGAAAATGGCGGCCGATTCATTTAAAGATATACGCGCTAATAAATTGTTTCTGGCTACGGCCGGTATTTCTTCGGATATGAAGCTAACTTATCCTAGTCTAAGTGATTTGGTCGTGAAATCTGCTATGATAGAGTCTGCCAGTAAAGTGTATCTGGTGGCTGATTGTTCAAAAATAGGTGTCAGTGCTTTTGCTAGTTTAGGCTCGGTTTCATTAGCAAATGCTATTATTACAGATAGTACTATAACCGAAGAGGATTTTGAAAGATTAAAAGAATTAGAGGTCGAAGTTATCTGATTCTTACTGAAACAAAGGTAATATGGGTGATTGAGAATGTTGGAAAATACATTCTTGATCACCTTTTTTATCAACTTTGATTTTACTTCCTTATTTCTCCTTATTGTTTGCTTCCTTTTTTTTATAACAGTTCTGTTGGGTACAAAATAGACAATCGGAGAGTCTTGTTTATATAGAGATATAACTTTGTTAGCAGAATAAATTAATTGTCCTGATTTATAGATTATATAGGTGTTTATTGTTAATATAATCAAATTTATTTTCATTTTATTTCGTTTTATATTGAATATTTCCAGTTAAATTCCGTTCTTTGCGAAAGAATAAGAAAGAAAATGATAATAATATGCAAGTTGAAACGTTAGAATTACAATCGGAAAAGAATCGGAAACGATTGGTTGAGATTGTGTATAAAGCAAAAGCAGGACACATTGGAGGTGATCTGTCGTGTCTTAACGTGCTTACAGCACTTTATTTTGATATAATGCGTGTTTGGCCGGATAAACCAAAGGAAACGAAAAGAGATCGTTTTGTAATGAGCAAAGGGCATTGCGTAGAAGCGTTATATGTTACGTTGGAAGCAAAAGGTTTCATCTCTCGTGAGGTAACCGACACATTAGGAGAATTCGGATCTCTTTTGTCCGGCCATCCTACTATAGAGGTACCGGGTATTGAAGTAAATACAGGAGCTTTAGGGCATGGCTTGTCTGTAGGTGTCGGAATGGCGATGGCTGCCAAAATGGATAAAGCTGATTATAAAACGTATGTATTGATGGGAGATGGTGAGCAAGGGGAAGGTTCTATATATGAAGCTGCTATGGCAGGAAACCAGTATAAATTGGATAATCTGGTAGCCATTATTGACCGTAATCGTTTGCAGATCAGCGGTACAACCGAGGAGGTCATGTCATTGGAGAGTATGCGCGACCGCTGGACTGCCTTCGGTTGGGATGTATTGGAAATGAACGGAGATGAGATGGAAGATATCATCCGGACTTTCCGTTCTATTGATTATACGAATAAAAAGCCTCATTTGCTTATCTCCCATACTACAAAAGGAAAAGGAGTGTCTTATATGGAAGGCATTGCAAAATGGCATCATGGCGTGCCTACAGCCGAACAATATGAAGAGGCTGTTCGCGAGGTATCCGAAAGAATTGAAAAACTAGAAAAAGAAAACAATGGCAAATAATATGATAGCGTGCAGAAAGAGCTTTACAGATACGTTGCTGGAGTTGGCGCGTCAGGATAAAGATATTGTGGCGGTTACAACAGACGCCAGAGGATCTGTTACTTTGGGGGATTTTGCAAAAGAATTACCTGCACAGTTTGTAGAATGTGGAATAGCCGAACAGGATGCGGTAGGAATATCAGCAGGTTTGGCACATAGCGGCAAAAAAAGTGTTTGTATGTGGCCCGGCTTGCTTTTACGTGGCACGTAGCTTGGAGCAGGTGAAGGTCGATTTGGCTTATAGTCAGAATAATGTGAAGATACTCGGAGTAAGTGGTGGAGTTGCTTATGGTGCTTTGGGGGCTACTCATCATAGCCTGCATGATATTGCCGTATTAAGAACTTTTCCGGGAATGAATATCGTTCTTCCTTGTGATGCCCGTCAGACACGCAAGTTGGTCAAACTATTGGTAGATTATCCTGAACCGGTGTATGTACGTGTAGGAAGAGCTGCTGTTCCCGATGTGTATGAGAATGATGATTTTGATTTTGTTCTGGGAAAAGCTAATATGCTGCTGAACGGTACGGACCTGACCATCATTGCTGCCGGAGAAACGGTTTATCATGCTTATCAAGCTGGTTTGATGTTACAGGAGAAAGGCATTAAGGCACGTGTGTTGGATATGTCTTCCATCAAGCCCGTTGATGCGGAAGCCATCAGGAAAGCGGCAGAAGAAACCGGAAGAATTATCACTGTGGAAGAGCATAGTCAGTTTGGTGGTTTGGGAGCTATTGTGGTTGAGACGCTTTCCGAAAATCCGGTTCCGGTACGCATTATCGGCATCCCCGATGAGAACGTGGTTCATGGAAACTCCCATGAAATCTTTGCCCATTACGGATTGGATAAAGAGGGCATCTGCAAGACTGCCCTTGAATTCGTGAAAAAATAAACATATCCTTTTTAAATCTAATAGTATGATTAGCAGAATAATTACCATAGATCAAAGTACTTCGGCAACAAAAGCCATGCTGTTCTCTGAAGATTGCGAATTGTTGCATCGGGTAAATATAGAACATCAGCAATTCTACCCGCAGATAGGATGGGTAGAGCATGATGCCGAAGAAATCTATAAAAATACCATAGAAGCGATACATTGTCTGCTTGAACAAGAAGAAGTGAATGGAAAGGATATTTCTTATTCTCTTGCCATCACCAATCAGCGCGAAACGGTGGTTGTTTGGAACCGACATACCGGCAAGTCCGTTTATCATGCCGTGGTATGGCAATGCCAGCGGGGAGCGGCTATTTGCAAAGAACTGAAAGATAAGGGATACAGCGAACTGGTACAACGAAAGACCGGATTGCTTATCGATCCTTATTTTTCTGCCAGTGGTGCTAAGTGGATATTGGATAACGTGGAAAATGCACGTGAACTGGCAGAAAAAGGCGATTTGTTGATGGGAACTATTGATTCCTGGCTGATTTGGAAACTGACCGAAGGCAGGAAGCATCTGACTGATTATACGAATGCGTCTCGTACCATGCTTTTTAATATTCATACTTTGGACTGGGATGAAGAGTTGTTGAAACTCTTCACTATTCCCCGGAGTATGATGCCGGAAGCATTGCCCTGTGATGCTGTTTTTGGAGAAACAACGATAGAGGGTTTGTTCAAATCTCCGATACAAATAGCAGGTGTTTTAGGTGATTCCCATGGAGCATTAACCGGTCAGATGTGTTTTGAGGCAGGTATGGGCAAGGTGACTTATGGAACGGGATCATCTGTTATGGTTAACATTGGAGAAGAGGCTGTCGCTGCTCCTGAAGGGCTGGTTACATCCGTCGGATTCTCGGCTTTGGGTAAAGTGTATTATGCTTTTGAGGGCAATATCCATTGCACCGGAGCCACTATCAAATGGATGGTGGAGAAATTGGGATTGGTGGACTCGTTCAATCAAATTGAAACCTTGGCGACTTCGGTGAAAAATAATGATGGAGTCTATCTGGTTCCCGCCTTTACCGGATTGGGAGCTCCCTGGTGGAAACCGGATGCTAAAGCTGCTATCTGGGGAATGACACTGAATGCTGGAAAAGCGCATGTGCTGCGTGCAGGATTGGAATCCATTGCTTATCAAGTGAAGGATTTGATAGACATGATGACCCGGCAGGCAGGAATCGAGCTGAAAGCGTTGCGTGTTGACGGAGGCCCCACGAAGAATCAGTTCCTGATGCAGTTTCAGGCTGATATGCTGCATGCCGTCATTAACCGTTCGGAGATAGAGGAAGCTTCTGCATTGGGGGCTGTTGTCATGAATGGCTTTGCCCGTAAGAAGTGGGCCAGTTTCCAAGAAGCCGCTGCCATGCGTACCATTGACAATTGCATCGCTCCCTGTATGGAGGAAAAAGAACTTCAATCTTTGTATAGTGGCTGGCGTGAGGCTGTTAAGAAAGTAATAGGACAGAATAACTAACTGAATATATCGTAACTTTTAATACCATTAGAAATGAAAAACAAGAAAAAAATGTGTTTTGGTGTCATCATTGGAACACGCGCTTATTTTAACTCGGAATTAGCAAAAGATGTCCGTAAACAATTGTTGGAAACACTGACGAAAGAGGGCTATGACTATGTCATTCTCCCCGAAGATGCTACGCCTACAGGCAGTAGCAGTATTGAAACAAGAGAAGATGGCTTGAAATGTGCAAAGTTGTTCCGTGAGAATCGTGACCGCATTGATGGAATCATTGTTTCATTACCTAACTTCGGTTTTGAAATCGGTATCATCAATGCTATCAGTGTAGCCGATCTGAATGTGCCTGTTTTGGTTCAGGCATGTGATGATGAGAATGACAAGGTGGATTTGGATAGCCGTCGTGACGCGTTCTGTGGTAAGATTTCCGTATGCAATAACTTGTATCAGTATGGCATTCCTTTTACTGATACTACGCTACATACTTATTCTATTTATTCTGATTTGCTGGCAGCCGATATTAATAAGTTCGCTGCGATCTGCCGGGTGGTGAATGGTCTTCGTCATGCTCGCATCGGTGCCATCGGCACTCGTCCTGCCGGTTTCCAGACCGTCCGCGCCAGCGAGAAACTGTTGCAGGCATCGGGCATTACAGTCGTTCCGGTAGATCTTTCTGAAATCTTGTCTGCCGCCCGTAAGATTGAAGATGCTGATGAAACGTTACAAGCAAAACTGAAAGAAATCAGACAATATGCTGCTGTTCCCGAACAATACAATGATAAACTGATTTTGCAGGCTAAATTTGGTGTGGCTGTAGAACAATGGATGGAAGCCAATGAAATTGATGCTGTAGCTATCCAGTGTTGGGACTCTTTGGAGCAAAACTATGGTTGTGCAGCTTGTGTGACTATGAGTATGTTGAGTGAAAAATTAATCCCTGCTGCTTGTGAAGTGGATATTGCCGGTGCAGTGTCTATGTATGCGTTGACATTGGCTTCCGGTCGCCCGTCGGCATTGCTTGACTGGAACAATAACTTTGCCGAGGATCGTGACAAGTGTGTGTGTACACATTGTGGTAACTTCCCTAAATCATTTGTAATGAATGATTTGAAGTTAGGAACATTAGGAGTGTTAGGCAGAACATTAGGTAAGGTACATACTTTCGGTGCCGTTTACGGTAAAGTAAAACAGGGTGATTTCACCTTCTTCCGCATCTCGACAGATGATACGAAGGGTTGTATCAAGTCTTATTTGGGCAAAGGTGACCTGACTGATGATCCATACGGAATGGATGGTTGTATAGCAGTAACCAAGGTGGATAATCTGCAGCCGCTTATGAAATATATTTGTAAGAATGGATTCGAACATCATGTGGCTATGTGCCGTGGCAATGTGAAAGATATTTTGGCGGAAGCTATTGAAACTTATCTGAACTGGAATATCTATATTCACGAATAATATCGATGAAATATGATATTGGTAGATAATTACTTTTTGGCAATCCTCTGCTGTGTTATTTGCTGTGCCTGCTGGGGCTCTTGGGCAAATACGCAGAAGATGGTTGCCGCCAAGCAATGGAGCTTTGAACTGTTTTATTGGGATTTGACCGTCGGTCTGTTCCTTACAGCTTTATTGGGGGCGGTGACTTTGGGAAGTATGGGAAGTGAAGGTCGTACCTTTTTTCAGGATTTGGCAGTCATGGACTGGTCTAGCATTCAATATGCATTCTTGGGCGGTGTTGTGTGGAACTTTGGCAATATATTTCTTACCGCAGCCATTGCTGTAGCCGGAATGTCAGTAGGTTTTCCTATCGGTGGAGGCTTGGCCTGGATTGGAGGTATTGTATTCAATTATTTATTAATCTCTTTGGCCGGTCAGACCTATCAGGGAAATCAGCTTTTACTATGGAGTGGTGTGTTAGTCATCATTGTAGCTATACTGATCTGCGGAAAAGCGTACGGAAAGTTATCGTCCGGCAAGGCTTCCACTCCGAAGAAGGGGATTCTGCTGGCCATTATGGCAGGTATCGCTATCATGTTTTTTTACGGATTGGTAGTGAAATCTCTTGACCCGCAGTATGTGGCGGGAGGAACCGGAACGCTGACTCCTTATACAGGTGTGTTCTTCTTTGCGGTAGGTATTCTGGCCAGCACACCTATATTCAATACCTTTGCCATGAAGCATCCGGTAGAAGGCAAGGCGGTGACCATGAAAGATTACTTTGCCGGCGATGCCAAGACCCATCTCACAGGTATGCTGGGAGGCTTTATCTGGATGGGCGGCATGGTGATTAGTTTTATGGGAGCAGGTGCTGCCAATCCGGCTATCTCTTATGCCCTTAGCAACGCAGCGCCTGTGGTGGCTATGATCTGGGGAGTTTTTGTCTGGAAGGAATTTAAGGAAGCTCCGAAGGGGACCAATAAACTGATTGCGGCTATGTTCTCCTTGTTTATTATCGGATTAATAAGCATTACTTTGTCAAATTAGAAATTAGATGAAGAGAAATTATAAAATAGGGCTTGTAATGAAGTCGTTACAAGCCGATTTTTTCAAAGTGATGAAAGAAGGGGCCATTCAGTATGCGGCCCCTCTTCCGTTTTTGGATTTGGTTTGTGTGGGAACGGCTACACAGACAGAGGTAGAGGAACAGGTTGACTTGATGTATTCCTTGATTCATCAGCAAGTCGATGCTATCGTATTGGTTCCTATAGATTCAAAAGCCTTAGTTCAGCCTGTAGTAGAGGCTGTCAGGAAAGGAGTTCCGGTAATCAATATTGATATCCGGTTGGATACTCAGCTATTGGAGCAGGCAGGAGTAGAAGTGGCTTTTGTGGGACCGGATAATTTTGCAGCTGCGTATGAAGTGGGTAAATTATTGGATAAGAAGTTGCGGAATGAAGATAAAGTTGCTATTATTGAAGGATTGGCGGCAGCCGATAATGCGCAGCAGCGTAAAAGAGGTTTTATCAAGGCGATAGAAGAAAAAGGGTTAAGATTGGTGGCATCCGAACCGGCCGACTGGGAAACGGAGAAAGCCGCCGAAGTTTTTCAGGCTATGTGGATGCGGTATCCTGATTTGAAAGCTGTATATTGCAGCAATGATGCGATGGCGTTGGGGGTTCTTCAGCAGATGCAAGAAAAAAATTGCTATCTGCCTGTAGTGGGCTTTGATAATGATGCGGTGATGAAAGAATTTCTTTCTACGGGAAAACTGGTTGCAACAGCTGATATTTTCAGCTCACAGATGGCTGTCCGGGGCATTGAGTTCGCTTTGGATGTATTGGAGGGAAAAATAGAGAATAGAGGGGCTCATTCTACAGCTTACGAAATTATTAAACAATGAGTTCGTAGGGAAACGGCCCATACTGAGATATGCACTTAAGGCACCGGCTGTTTAACTTCTTAATATTGCCGGCAATGAGCAATATTAAGAAGTATTCTTTTTACGAATGAAATATTTAGTGTAATTTTGTGGCTCAAAATAAATTAAATAGAATCATTATGGCAGCAAAACCAGGTATACCTAAAGGAACGAGAGATTTTTCGCCGGTGGAAATGGCGAAACGTAACTATATATTCAATACGATCCGTGATGTGTTTCATCTTTTCGGCTATCAGCAGATTGAAACTCCTTCTATGGAGAATTTGTCTACCTTGATGGGAAAATACGGTGACGAAGGGGATAAGTTATTGTTTAAGATACAGAACTCAGGTGATTATTTCAACGGCATTACCGATGAGGAATTGCTGGGCCGCAATGCGGTAAAGCTGGCGAGCAAGTTCTGTGAAAAAGGATTGCGCTACGATCTCACCGTACCTTTTGCCCGCTATGTGGTGATGCATCGTGATGAAATAAGTTTTCCTTTCAAACGTTATCAAATCCAACCGGTTTGGCGTGCGGATCGTCCCCAAAAAGGGCGTTACCGTGAGTTTTACCAATGTGACGCCGATGTGGTAGGCAGCAATTCTTTATTGAATGAAGTGGAGCTGGTACAGATGATAGACCGTGTATTTGGTAAATTCGGAGTACGTGTTTCAATTAAAATCAATAACCGTAAGATATTGACCGGTATTGCCGAGATTATCGGGGAGGCTGATAAAATTGTAGATATCACCGTAGCCATTGACAAACTGGATAAAATCGGATTGGAAAATGTAAATGCGGAATTGGCTTCTAAAGGGATTCCTCAAGAGGCTATTGATAAATTGCAGCCGATTATTTTATTGAGTGGAAGCAATGAAGAGAAATTGGAAACTTTGAAGACTGTCCTTGCTACCAGTGAAGCGGGATTGAAGGGAGTGGAAGAAAGTGAATTCATATTAAAAACCGTGTCTGCACTGGGTGTGAAGAGTGAAGTGGAATTGGATTTGACTTTGGCTCGCGGCTTGAATTATTATACGGGAGCAATTTTTGAAGTGAAGGCCTTGGATGTGCAGATTGGCAGCATCAGTGGTGGTGGCCGTTATGATAATCTGACCGGTGTCTTTGGTATGGATGGTATGTCTGGTGTAGGTATCTCTTTCGGAGCCGACCGTATTTTTGATGTGTTGAATCAGTTGGATTTGTATCCGAAAGAAGCGGTGAACGGAACCGAGCTGTTGTTTGTAAACTTCGGCGATAAAGAGGCTGCTTATTGTCTGCCTATCCTGGCAAAAGTCCGTGAAGCAGGGGTGCGCGCTGAAATTTATCCGGATGCTTCTAAAATGAAGAAGCAGATGGGATATGCCAATGACAAGCAGATTCCTTTTGTCGCTATTGTTGGTGAAAATGAAATGAACGAAGGGAAACTGACTTTGAAGAATATGACTACAGGCGAGCAGTCACTGGTTACACCGGATGAGTTGCTGGCGGTGGTGAAAGCTTGATGTTTACTAATTATCTGCAATCATACCATAAAAGCTTCATTGATGGATGATTGCATCACATGGGAATGCCCGATAACGTTTGCTTTATACGTTATTTGTATTGAAATATAAATGCTGGATTACCTATGTGGATAATCAGATTGTTTTTTCTTCCGTCACTACATCTTACTGATTCTAAAAGAGATGTAGTGACGGAAATTTTTGTATCCCCCCGAAATGGTTTGTTCTCTTTTTTCCGCGTAGAGGCGACAAAGCGGAATGCCTGTTCTTGTCGTTGTTGGTTGTATTTCTTGTTTTAAGGATGAAAACTGATGGAGCTGACCTGAAATATGATTTTCTTTTGCGAGAGTCTGATATTATTCACTATATTTGTGGAATGTTAGCCTTATAAATTTAATCAGATGATAGAGAAAAATCAGTTGATATCCCATTTGTATCAAAATAGGGATAATGGTCAATGGATGATACAAACCAATGATGAACATCAAAAGGGGGCTTGCTGATATGGCGGCATCCTTCGCCGGGCAGTTCGGACTTCCTTCTTGGGGGCGTGCGCTCGGTCTACTTCATGACAAAGGAAAGGAACGGGCGGCATTCCAGCAATACATACGCAAGATGAATGGTTTGCCTACGAGTGACAAGAAGCGCTATGATGATCATACCCATGCTTTTGTGGGTGGAATATTGGCAAAAGAACTTATGGGAAAGGATGTTTCCCATCTTCTTGTAAACCAAATTATTTCTCATCACACGGGGTTACATGATTTCGGGGATGTGGAAAACATATTGAAAGAGAGGCTATTGTCCAAAGAAATAAACGAGGGTGACATTAGCATAAACAAACCTTTATTATTCCAAGAATTTATTGATTCACCTTTTTCTAAATCAAAGGTTGAATGGAAACACTTTCATCACCTTTCCCGTATGCTTTTTTTCCTGTCTTGTAGATGCCGACCGGCTCGATACAGAACGGTTTATGGATGTAGAGTCATGGCGGAAGCGGGGAAATTCGGCTACGCTTGCCGATTTGCTTCCACAGCTGGAGGCATATATGCAAAAACTGCAATCGAATGCAGCTGATACGAAAGTGAACCGCATCCGCCAGCAAGTGAAAGAACAATGCAGTAGAACTTCTTCAAGCGAAAAAGGATTTTATAGTCTTACAGTTCCGACGGGAGGCGGTAAAACACTTTCTTCTTTGTTATGGGCCATGAAGCATGCTGTAAGCCATTCAATGAATCGTATCATCATCGCCATCCCATATACCAGTATCATTGTGCAAACGGCAGGGCTTTTGAAGGAAATCTTTGGTGAAGAAAATGTATTGGAGCATCATAGTAATTTCGACCCCGATGATATTAAGGACGAGGAAAATAGGGAAAAAGCAAAATTGGCTACAGAGAATTGGGACTATCCCATTATTGTCACTACCAATGTACAGCTTTTTGAATCTATGTTTAGCAATAAAACATCTGATTGCCGCAAACTGCACAACATGGCAAATTCAATTCTTGTTTTGGATGAGGTTCAGATGTTGCCAACCGGCTTCTTGCGGCCGATAGTCGATGCGCTGAAAGCGTATCAGGAAATGTTCGGGGTTTCGGTATTGTTTACCACGGCAAGCCAGCCGGTACTGAGTGGTCTGATAGAAGGAACAAATCCTAAAGCTGATTTTAAGGGAATAGAACATATCAAGGAAATTATTCCGGAAGAATTTGCTTTGCATGACCAGCTTCGCCGTGTGAAGTTGTCAATCGATGATACAGGAAAAACATACGATGAGATAGCTGCAAAGGTGTCTGAATATAATAAGGTGTTGTGCATAGTGAACACTCGTAAAGATGCCAAAGAGCTGTATGACCGTTTGCCCAATGACGGAGTGAAATTGCATTTGTCTAGAATGATGTGCCCTGCCCACTTACACGAAACTATTGGTAAAATAAAAACTTTATTGAAGGATGAGTCGCAGCCGATTGTCAGGGTCATTGCAACCCAGCTTGTGGAGGCCGGTGTGGATATAGACTTTCCGGTTGTGTTCCGTCAAGAAGCAGGACTCGATTCTGTATTGCAAGCAGCGGGACGGTGCAATCGGGAAGGACGAAGTGCCATGGGACATACATTTGTGTTCAGTCTGGCGGCAGAGAAGCGAAAGCTCTTCGGTTCAATGGCTGACTCCAACAATGCTCGGTTGAATTTGCCGGAAGATAGTGATTGGTTTGCTCCTTCTACCATGAAAGCCTATTTTTGTCAATTGTATAGCAGAAAACAAACATTTGATGAAAAGGATATAAAGCACTGGCTCTACAAACCTACTGAGCTATGTTTTGAAACTGCATCAAAAGAATTTCGCCTGATTGATGATACAAGTATAAATGTTATCGTAAATTGGGAAAACAGCATGGAACTTATAGAGCAGTTGAAAGAATCGGGGTGTACCTACTCGTTGGTGAAGCAATTGGCGAAATTTACTGTAGGCATCCGTTCCTATGATTTTAAGCAACTGAAAGGCTATGGGCTTGTCGAAGAAATATTGGAAGGAATATATGTATTGGCAGACAGGTCTCAGTATAATAAAACCACAGGTCTCAGCCTTGATAACCATTGGCTGGAGGAAGTATTAATGATATAAAGAAACGGATATGACAAAGAAAGAAACATTGAAATTGTTTGAAGAACGTAAAGTCCGCACCGTGTGGGATGATGAAAAGGAAAAATGGTATTTTTCGATAGTTGATGTGGTGTCAGTTTTAACAGACAGTGTTGATGCAACTGCTTATTGGCGTAAGTTAAAGCAAAGACTTAAAGAAGAGGGAAATGAAACCGTGACAAATTGTCACGGTTTGAAAATGAAAGCCACAGACGGTAAGATGCGACTTACAGATGTGGCTGATACAGAACAACTACTACGTATCATTCAGTCTATCCCATCTCCCAAGGCAGAACCGTTCAAGCAATGGATGGCACATGTAGCATCCGAACGTCTTGATCAGATGCAAGACCCTGAGTTGAGTATTGAGCAAGCTATGATGGACTACAAGCGACTTGGTTACTCTGACAACTGGATAAACCAACGCTTGAAGAGCATTGAAATCCGTAAAGATCTTACAGATCAATGGAAACTACATAATGTAGAGGAAGGTGTTCAATATGCTACTCTTACAGACATTATCTATCAGCAATGGACCGGAAAGTCGGCAAAGGAGTACAAACAGTTCAAGGGCTTGAAGAAAGAAAATCTCCGGGACAATATGACCAATGAAGAATTGGTTCTTAATATGCTGGCCGAACTCTCTACGACAAGTATTACTAAAGCTAAAAATCCTCAGACATTGGGTGAAAATATGCAGTGTGCGGCTGACGGTGGTGATGTGGCTCGTGTGGCACGCGAACAGTTGGAGCAAAAAACCGGTCGTGAAGTGGTAACTCCCTTGTCGGCAAAAAGGTTTTTTGAAGGTCAGAAGCCGGAAGATTTATTGGAAAACAAGGAAAACGATGAATGATATGGAATATACAGATAAAGAATATTGTCTGGAGGTGTGGGGCGATTGGGCTTGTTTCACTCGTCCGGAGTTGAAAGTAGAGCGTGTGAGTTATGATGTCATTACGCCATCGGCGGCACGCGCCATCTTTGAAGCGATACTGTTTAAACGTTATGCCATGCGTTGGCAGATAACCAAGATTGAGGTACTCAGGCCTATTAAATGGGCTACCATTAGACGGAATGAGGTGGGGGCAGTTGCCAGTAAATCACCTATCATTATTGAAGATAAACGTCAGCAGAAGAACACGTTGCTTCTGCTGGATGTGCGTTACCGAATTTATGCTAAGTTAGTATTTATTCCGGTAAAAGACCGTCCGAAAGAGGCTTTTGCCAAGCATCAGCCAAGTGCCGACGAGAATCCTATGAAGTATTATCAGATGTTCGAACGCAGGGCATCACAAGGGCAATGTTTTACGCAGCCCTATCTCGGATGTCGTGAGTTTTCTGCAAACTGGAAGTATATTGAAAGTACTGATAATCTTGATTATCCCTTAGCCGAAGACAGGGATTTCGGCATTATGCTTTATGATATGGACTTTGAGGAAAATCCACAAAAGCCGGATGCTATGTTTTATAGAGCCCAAATGAAAAAGGGAGTGATTGTTGTACCGGATAAAGATAGTGAGGAGGTGTTGAGATGATACTGAAAGCATTATATGATTACTATCATCGAAGTGGAGATGATGTGGCCCCTTTTGGTTTAGAATACAAAGAGATTGGATTTATTATTGTTATTGATAGATGTGGAAAATTTCTGCGCTTTGAAGACAGGCGCATAGATAAGAAGTCGGCACAGCAGTTTCTTGTTAAGAAAAGTGTTAGCCGATCAAGTGCCCCTGTTGCAAACTATTTGTATGACAATAGTAAATATGTATTTGGTTATTCCGATAAGGGGGATATGGAAAAGATACGTAAGTACTTTGAAGTATTTAAGGCGAAAGTAAAAGATATATATGATGCTTTTCCGGATAATGAGGACATAAAAGCTGTTTATGCATTTTATCAGCAAGACCATTCTTTTATAGTTGGGGCTATGCAGAAAGATTCTTTATGGGATGATATAGCCAAAAATCTTAATAAGAAATATTCTACCTTTTCTTTCCTTATAGAAGGGGATACGAAAATAGTGGCTTCGAAAAGGGAATTGATAAATTTGTTTGACGAGAATCATGGCGTGGCAGGAAATCTTTGTTTGATAACAGGGAGATATTCAAAAGTTGTAGAGATTACAACTGCTACAAAGATACTTGGAAGCCAAGAAACAGCTAAACTAGTTGCATTTCAAGTTAATTCCGGGTATGATTCGTATGGGAAATCTAAAGGATACAATGCTCCAATATCAGAAGAAGCTGAATTTGCATATACAACCGCATTGAATCATTTGCTGCGTTCGGATTCTCACAATAAGTTTATGGTGGGCTCACGTACTTATCTTTTCTGGGCTTCCTCCAATAGCGAGGCTTCAAAAGAGTCCGAAAATAGTCTATTTTCTTTGTTGGGGCGGATTGAAGAAGAAAATGACGACTCAAACAGGCGCATAAAGTTAGTATATGATACTTTCCAGTCTATCTATAACGGAAAATTATCGGCAAACGATGATGACAAATTCTTCATTTTGGGTTTGGCTCCCAATTCGGCAAGAATTGCGGTAGTATATTGGAATGAGATGCCTTTGCGTGAATTTGCAGGTTTGATAAGTAAACATTTTACGGATATGGAGATGGTTGACACTCGCAAAGATAAGAAGCCGTACGTGGGACTGCATTCCATTCTTGGAAATGTTACTCTTGGAGGAAAGTCAAGTGATGCGACTCCCAATCTTCCTGATGCTGTGGTGAGAAGCATATTTCAAGGGTTGCCGTATCCGGCTTCTCTCTTTCAAGCATGTATTCGTCGCATACGTGCAGAACAATCCGTCAATATAGTGCGTGCTGCTATCATCAAGGCATATCTCAACAGACTAAACGAAAATAACAACCATAAAAAATTAGATATTATGTTAGACAAAGAAAATCAAAATCAAGGGTATCTTTGTGGAAGGCTGTTTGCTGTGTTGGAAAACCTACAATATGCAGCAAATAAACAAGATTCCATTCGTTCAAGTTACATGAATGCGGCTTCATCTACGCCATCTACAGTATTTTCAACAGTTCTCAAATTATCAAACAGTCATTATGCTAAATTGGCTAAAGAGAAGAAAGGCCTTGCTAATTTCTTTGATAATCAAAAGAAAGAGATAATAGTTTTAATTCAAAATTTTCCTAATACATTGAGTTTGGAAGATCAAGGACGATTCTTCCTCGGCTATTATCATCAGAAAGCTCACAGAGAGAATCAAGAAACTGAAGAATAATTTTTAAAAATATACAATTATGTCAGAATTAAAGAATAGAATTGATTTCGTTTACATTTTTGATGTACAAGATGGTAATCCAAATGGTGACCCGGATGCAGGTAATCTTCCTCGGATAGATGCTGAAACTGGTATAGGCCTTGTTACAGATGTTTGTTTGAAACGCAAGGTACGTAATTATGTACAAATAGCCCAAGCAGGAAAAGCAGGTAACGATATTCTTGTCAAATCCAAAGAGATTTCTGGAGAAGAGGTCTTTATTAATGAAGAAATCCGCAAAATGTACAAAGAAGATTTAGGAATAGAACTAAAAATCAAAGAAAAAGCTCCTGCCGATAAGAGTTCAGCTGGTAAAATTGCTATGTGCAGACGCTTCTTTGACGTTAGGACTTTTGGAGCAGTACTCTCAACCGGACCTAACGCAGGACAAGTGAGGGGGCCGATTCAAATGACTTTTGCCCGTTCGCAAGATATGATTGTTTCAGCAGAGCATGCATTAACCGTATGTGTAGCTCGTGATGAAGAAAAGACCTATGAATCACAAGTGGGAATACAGGGACGTAAAGCGACCATTCCTTATGGCCTCTATGTCTGTCACGGCTTCATCTCCGCCAACTTGGCACAACAGACAGGATTTTCTGAAGAAGACCTTGAACTATTTTGGGAAGCTTTAAAGAACATGTTCGATGTGGATCGTTCGGCGGCACGTGGATTGATGAGTGCTCAAAAACTGATAGTCTTCAAGCATGACTCCATATTGGGTAATGCTCCCGCCAACAAGTTGTTTGAATTGGTAAAAGTGGAGAAAGTCTGCGATGGAGCACCACGCTCATTCATCGACTATTCAGTTACTATAGATAAGGAGAATGCTCCATCAAATGTAACTATTGAGGAACTGATATAATTCCATCGTATGTACAATGAAGACGATATGCTTATGTTGTCGGGGATTCAGCACTTTAGGTTCTGTCCCCGGCAATGGGCTTTGATACACATTGAGCAGCAATGGAACGATAATCGTCTCACCATCGAAGGACAGATTCTGCACAAGCATGTAGATGATCCGTTTTATAGACAAAAGTGTGGTGACCAGATAACATTACGTGCGGTGAATATCGCTTCGCGTGAACTTGGACTCTATGGAATCTCTGATGCCATAGAGTTACTTCCTTCCTCATCTTTTGAAAATACGATTTTGCATCCCAACTATCCGGGGCGATGGCAACCGGTTGCTGTGGAGTATAAGCATGGCAAACCGAAAAGAAACGAAGTGGATGAAGTGCAGTTGGCAGCACAAATCATGTGTATAGAAGAAATGTATGCTATCCATATACCATACGGCTCTTTCTTTTATGGGGAGCTTCGCCATCGGGTTAATGTGGATATAACGGAGGAGCTGCGAAATATAGTCAGACAATGTGCCCGGGATATGCACGATATATTTAGTAAAGCGGTTATCCCGAAGGCTGAATATGGGAAACATTGTGACAAGTGCTCGCTGAAAGATATCTGCATGCCGGAAATGGTAAATAATTGTACTTCGGTAGATAATTACCTTACTAAAAAATCTGTACCTATGAGAAAACTATTGAATACTTTGTATGTGACGACACCGGAAGCGTATCTTAGTAAGGATGGGCTGAATGTCGTTATATCTGTTCAGCAGGAGGAGGTGTTTCGTATTCCTGTCATAAATATAGAGGGCATCGTTACGTTCGGATATATGGGCGCAAGTCCCGGTGTGATGAAATTGTGTAGTGACAATGGTATATCACTCACATTTCTTTCTCCACAAGGCAGATTTATCAGCAGGGTTCAAGGTGCTACGAAAGGGAATGTTCTGTTACGCAAAAAGCAGTACCAATTGTCGGACGATGCATCTTGGTCGTTGCATGTGGTTAGGTTGATGATTGGTGGTAAGATTCAAAACTATCGCAATATATTGAGGAGATATATTCGTGATTATGGTGAGAATGAAGACATTAATAGGGCGGTGCAAGTATTGGAACGTGCCAAGCGTGATGCTTTGAAGGCTCAAGATAAGACGGAATTAATTGGTTATGAGGGGATGGCTTCGAATGCCTATTTTGAGGTATTGCCAATCTTGATACTTAATCAGAAGACTGATTTCCCATTTCATGGTCGCAATCGTCGTCCTCCCAAGGATGCGGTGAATGCCATGTTGTCTTTTGCATATACGTTGATAGCCAATGATGTTGCGGCTGCTCTCGAAACTGTTGGCCTTGATCCATACGTCGGGTTTCTCCATACACTCCGTCCGGGGCGCACATCGTTGGCCTTAGATATGATGGAAGAGTTACGTGCTTACCTTGGCGACCGTTTTATTTTGTCGTTGATTAATAAAAGACAGATTTCAGTAAAAGACTTCTTGTTCCAAGGTGATAATGGGGTTGTTATGACAGATAAAGGGAAAAAGACTTTTATTACTGCATGGCAGGCAAGGAAAAGGGAAGTGATAATTCATCCTTATCTTAATGAAAAAGTTGAAATAGGGCTTCTGCCTTATGTGCAGGCTATGTTAATGGCAAGGTATATCAGGCAGGATATTGACGATTATCCGGTATTTCTTATAAAATGATTTTTAATTATGTACATTCTTGTGACTTACGATGTGGATACTACAAGCAAAGAGGGGGCTCGCCGTTTACGATGTGTGGCCAAGGCTTGTCTGGATTATGGACAGAGGGTGCAGAACTCAGTCTTTGAGTGTGTAGTGACGGAAGCGCAATATTCTCTTCTAAAAGGGAGAGTTAGGGATATTATTGATATGTCTCTTGATAGTGTTCGTTTTTATATTCTTAGTAAAAATGAGAATAAGAGGGTGGAAGTAATAGGTGTTGAAACGGCGTATAAACTTGAGGAGGCTCTTATAATATAATGCGAATGTGGTGTGTTACAAAAAAATGTAGTATCTTCGCATGTGTTAATAATCAGTAGATTAAATTATTTGTAAAGTATTTCTTCGTTATGAAGTTGAATAATAATGATGATTCGCATAACAGTGGATTAAATTTGCTGATTTATAATATGTTATTAGATATAGAGTCACACCCTGCGTGGGTGTGTGGATTGAAACTAGTTTTTTTCATCAACAATGGATGTAAATTAGAGTCACACCCTGCGTGGGTGTGTGGATTGAAACCGGCAAAATAAAATTATTGATCCCCACATATTGTGTCACACCCTGCGTGGGTGTGTGGATTGAAACCGGTAGTTCCTCAAGGTGATGAGCATGGCACGGTGTCACACCCTGCGTGGGTGTGTGGATTGAAACAACGTGATCCAGATCGACAAGCTGACCAATGCCGGGTCACACCCTGCGTGGGTGTGTGGATTGAAACTCCCGATAACGGGTCTTCCGTTGCAAAATGATTAGTCACACCCTGCGTGGGTGTGTGGATTGAAACATGCTGTTAAGTGGTGTATGGGATTACGAGCAGAGTCACACCCTGCGTGGGTGTGTGGATTGAAACAGAGGTGTGGTTGAAGCCTTGGGCGGATTTTTCCGTCACACCCTGCGTGGGTGTGTGGATTGAAACAATTATATACTTTGGACATTAAGCAATGCCTATGGTCACACCCTGCGTGGGTGTGTGGATTGAAACAATTGATGGATCTAATATTACGAATTCAACAGATTGTCACACCCTGCGTGGGTGTGTGGATTGAAACAATTACTGATTTTTCCCCAACAAATGTTTGGGATGCGTCACACCCTGCGTGGGTGTGTGGATTGAAACTCTGAAACAAGAAT
>ENA-OQBL01000083-OQBL01000083.1-human-gut-metagenome-genome-assembly--contig:-NODE-83-length-55240-cov-8.562517_pt1 | contig 55240 bp, 52 predicted proteins | sample MGYA00242747_ERZ504553 | MGnify/ENA primary metagenome ERZ504553 (study PRJEB26092, sample SAMD00036240) | human gut metagenome | host: Homo sapiens | study: EMG produced TPA metagenomics assembly of...
GTGGATCGCGGAAAAATCACTTATACAGAATTTTTATTGTGATGAAAAAGGAGAACAAAGCAATGAAAGAAATGAAAGAGAAAATCTACGATGCCCGGACAGGGATGGAATATATTTTGATTGGCGATTATTACCTGCCAGCCTTGAAAGTAGCCACGGACTCGTCCGGTTGGCCGCTGGGGGATGCTGCACAAGGCGTACCTGAAACTGCGAAAACCAGCCTATTATCAGAGCCTGCTGCTGAATGGAAAGCTGGACGCTGTTTTGGCAGACGTGGAAGGACAGGCAGCAGAGCGATATGAGGTTTTGATCGAGCAGATGAGCCAGCGGGAGAGCATTTCAGAAAAACTGAAAGAAGAAAATCAGATGGAGTGGGTGCGCCGCATGAGAAATCTGGAAAATCGTGCAGAGGAAATCGTAAAGGCAGAATTGATCTACACGTTTGAAAGGCGGTGAACAGCAGATGATCGGAACCTATTACCGGCTTTCACTTGCAGACGAGGATGTGGGTGCTGATAAGGCCGAGAGCAACAGCATTCAGGGCCAGCGCGGACTGGTAGAGGGGTATATCATGGCTCGCCCGGAACTAGCTGCAGAGCCGCGTCAGGAGTATGTGGACGATGGCTACTCCGGCACCTCCACGAGCCGCCCGGCGTTCCAGCGGCTGATTCAGGACGCGCAGGATGGCAAGGTGAAAACAATTATCGTAAAGGACTTTTCCCGGTTTGCCCGCGATTATATCGAAGCAGGCGATTATATGGAGCGCATTTTTCCATTGCTGGGCGTTCGATTCATCTCTGTCAACGATGGATATGACAGTGGAATGCAGGCCGGGAACGATGTACGCGGACTGGAAGTAGCCATCAAGAACATCATCAACGCATCCTACAGCCGGGACCTCTCCGCTAAAATCGCAGCAGCCGACCATGTGATGCAGAAAAAAGGAATGTATCTCGGAGGATACCGTCCGTTTGGATTCCTGCCGGATCCGAATGACTGCCATAAGTTGATCCTCGACCCGGTAGCCAGCCAGTATGTGCGCCTGATCTTTGAACTGGCATTGCAGGGCAACAGGACGGGCACTATCGCCAAAATCCTGAACGAAAAGCAGATTCCAACCCCGGCAGTGTATCATGTGGCGGAAAATCATGTGTACAGTGAGCAGAAAGCATGGGACTTGCAGCGTAGCCAGTGGACAAGCGGAACAGTTTACCATATTTTGGAAAAATGAGAAGTACAAGGGGACCTATGTGGGCGCGAAATTCATTATGCCTGTTCCGTGCAAACATCGGGTCCTGCGCGCTCCGCTGGAACAGCAGATACGAATCGAGGACAGCCATGCCGCTATTGTGACCCCGGAGGAATTTGAACAGGCACAAAAGGTCATTATGCTGCAGCATGGGAATCATCAGGCCCGGGAACTACACAAAACACCAGTATCCGCTGAAGGGAAAGGTCTACTGCGGCTACTGCCAGAAACTGATGAAATATCGTGTTCTCAAGAAGCTTGGTCCCTCTTTTAACTGCAGATTCTCAGCGGCAGCGGTGGACAGCCCCTGCAAGCGAATCCCAATCTCTGAGGAGCTGCTGGAACATATCGTCCGAAATGCACTGACAGCGCAGATAAAACAGGCGGAGCATATACTGGAAGTTCTGCACGAACGGGAACGCAAAGCCTTGATTTGCTTCTCTGCACTGGAACGGCAGGAAGAAAAGCTGAGCGCAGAAAAGGCAGAGATCGTAAAACAGCGCGTTGCACTGTATGAGCAGTATGCCGACGGAAATATAAGCAAGGAAGAATTCATCCGGCAGAGAGATGCCTACAGAGTGCAGGAAGATGAAAGAATGGAGCAGATTCAAAGGCTGCGTACTGAGAAAAATCAAATTTTCCAGCCTGTGAAGAAGGATGCTGATAATTTGCAAGCCGTGATGAATACGGTGAGAGAAGCAGGCGATGTGATGCACTTATCACAGAATGTGGTGGAAACCTTCATTGACCGCATTGAGGTTTTCAACGATGAACGCGTGAAAATTCGTTTTACATTTGAAGATGTGCTGAAAAGTTACGAAGCAGAGTGAGAAATGATATTTGCGTTTTTGAAAAGTTCATGCTACAATAACTATAGAAGGGAGTGTGGAGGAAATGGTTCTCCAGTACTATGTGGTAGAAAACGAGACCGGGAAACAAATTGAGATTGATATTGAATCGGCAACCAACGAAGACCTGACCTCTACAAAGGAAAAGTGGCAATCTGATTGGACGAGTGAATTTATCCGCGATCCAAAGCTGGAAAAGTATGCGGCGAAAACAGATGCTGGCGAAATTGTAGCATTGGGTGCATATCGAGAAGATGATCACGGAATATCTGTTTTTTCATCGCTAATATTGAAGCGCATCCTGAGAGTAATCCGACAATTAGCACAGTGCGGAAATATGCAGGCATTGGCCGAATGATGATTGCCTATGGTATTCAATTGTCAATTGATAGTGGGCATGGCGGCATTGTTACTTTTGAAGCAAAAATCAGATGAACTGTATGATCACTACATCAAAGATTTTCATGCAGTTCCGATTTTTGCAGCCACATTCGGGAGGCCCAAAATGCTGCTTATGCTAGCTGATGAAGGCGCACAAGAAATTTTTCAGTACCTACTATCTTAAAGATTGGAGGGCTCAGTATGAAAGATCAAGAACTTGAACTGCAGGTTGCGCCTATGAGCAATGATACAATGGAATATTTGAATGTTTTATTTGGCGTATGCAAACGCTTTAAAACAGATTATTACCATGCAACACCGAAGAAGCGTGAATTTATTGATGCAGTGGCTACGCACGAGTACCAGCTGATGAAAGCCCATGAGAAAGGACTGAGCCGTGCTTCTGTTCCTCCTTTTATGGGAATGAAGCGGAGTGAACGTAGTAACAATATGCCTGCTTGATAGTAAGAGAATAAGCTAACATAATAACTGCTCGCATAAACCACAGGCAGCACCCAAGATGATTCGAGGGTGCGTCTGCGGCTTATGCGGGCCTTTTTATTTTGTGATTTTAATACGGATGGATGTTAAATTCCAAGGCTGACAAGAGTGGCCTTTAACTCCCTCGCCGTGCGGATAATGATTTCCTGCTCAGTTTCGTTGCAGTCCAATAACAGACGATGCAATTCGGTGTTGGAAGTTAAAACGGAATAGTGAAGACTGTCTATCAACAAATTATCAACGGAAATGCAGAGGGCGTCGGCAATATCGACCAGAGTGGCAACGCTGGGGTGTTCTGTGCCTTTTTCAATTTTGGCCAGAAATTCACGACTGCGATTGATTTTAGAGGCTAAGGTTTCCTGGGTGATATTACCACACTGCATTCTGAAATAACCAATACGTTTTCCCAAAGCAACATAATTGACGGACATAAGTAAATCTTCTTTTCGAATGCCCGCATAAGAGTACTTTTATTATCTGGCCTATGGAAAAACGAATCAAGAAGAACGAAAAGAGCAGCCAACATAGAAGTCAGAATTTTCGTTTTTCCCCTCTAGCGGAGATGGCTTCTGAGGCCAAAAATGTGACCCAGTAGGTCACATTTTAAGGAACAAGTGACCTGCTGGGTCACAGAAAAATTATCTGACAGGTGTATAATAAAACCATAAAATTGAACAGCACGATAATGTGAGTGAGAACGAAGTGAAAAAGTTACTGACGCTGTACAGCGGGGTTCAGTTAACGGATGGAAGCACTTCAAATGCTGATCGGAGGATTTGTGATTTTTATGATTCCGCAGGTGGTTGGCAGCGTGGCTGTGTTTTTGGAACTGGTGGCAGCAACGATTCGGCAAGTATGGTACATATAAGGAAAGGTGAAACCTAGAATATGAAATTAGCAGCGATTCATCATGTGGCAATCATCGTTTCAGATTATGAGAAATCGAAAGACTTCTATGTGAATAAGCTGGGATTTGCGATTGTACGAGAAAACTTCCGTAAAGAACGGAATGACTGGAAACTGGATTTGCGTGTTGGTGAGGGTGCTGATGCGATTGAACTGGAGATCTTCGCAGAGCCGAACCCGCCTAAGCGCGTGAATCGACCGGAAGCCTGCGGACTGCGGCATCTAGCATTCCAGGTGGAGGATGTGGAAGCCACTGTAGCAGAACTGGAACAGATGGGGATAGGATGCGAACCGATTCGATTGGACAGCTACACCCAAAAGAAGATGACATTTTTCTTTGATCCAGATGGTTTGCCATTGGAACTGCATGAATAAAAAACAACGCCCTCATAGTTGAGAGGATTCGTAAATCTTCTCGGCTATGAGGGTGTTTCATTCCATAGGAATGGGAAGGTTATAGATTGAGCGTTTCTACCCATGCGAATAAATCTGCTTTGGTGGAGTTGGAGTTAAACACTTTTTCATGCCTCGTATCTGATAATTTCCATAATTAGAAAATACTGAGTCTAATAAAATAAAAGTTTCCGAAATGGGAAAATAATTTGATATTCTGCGTACAATATGCTATACTGAGAAAAAAGGAGGAATGCAGATATGGTTGAACGAAAAGAATATCTTGACCAGCTTTGGGCATGGAAAGATGAGCAGCAGATCAAGGTCGTGACCGGAATCCGTCGCTGTGGAAAATCTGTACTTCTGGAACAGTATCAGCAGAGACTCTTGGCGAATGGAGTCGCACCAGAACAGATTATTTCTATCAACTTTGAAAATCTGGATTACGAACCCTTAAAAGATTATATGAGGCTGTACAACTATCTCAAAGAACGTTTGTGTGTTGATAAGATGACATACATCTTTTTGGACGAGGTTCAGGAAGTTCCTTCATTCGAGAAAGTGGTTGACAGCCTTTATATCAGAGATCATGTGGATGTTTATATCACAGGCTCCAATGCATATATGCTGTCAAGTGAGCTTGCAACGCTTTTGTCAGGAAGGTACACAGAGATCAAGATGCTGCCGTTTTCTTTCCGCGAGTATATGGCGGTGACAGGTATGGCAAAAGAGGAAGCTTTTGCAGAGTTTATGAAAACTGGCGGAATTCCGTATGTGGCAGTAATGAACCGTACGGATGAAAAAATTAGATCAGTATTTGGAAGGAATCTACAACACCGTCATTGTAAAAGATATTGAGCAGCGGCAGACAAGAAGAGAAAAAGAGAGTGGAAAAACGAAAAATCACAGACATTGCGTTACTGAAGACAATTGCCAGGTACCTGGCAAGCGTTATCGGCAGCCCGGTGTCTATGAAAAGTATAACCGACTATCTGACCTCAGCTGGCAGAAAAATATCCCAAAACACAGTCAGCGATTATGTTGAAGCCCTGAACAGAGTCTTTTGTTTTTTATCCTGTGGAGCGATTTGACATTGTAGGAAAGCAGCTCTTAAAGGTCAACAATAAGTTTTACATGGTAGATATGGGAATCAGAAACCACATTCTTCCAAGAAAACGATACGATCTTGGATTTACCATTGAGAACATTGTGTATCTTGAACTTTCACGAAGGGGCAGCAAAGTCAATATCGGAAAATATGGTTCTACAGAAGTTGACTTTGTGACACAGAAGGAAGGCGTGCTTACCTATTATCAGGTGACCGCTGATATGACGGCGGAAGAAACCTTTGAGAGAGAGATGAGACCGCTGCGGAGCATTCAGGATAATTATGAAAAGATTGTCCTGACACTGGATCGTTTTTCACTCGGAAATTACGACGGCATAAAAGTTGTGAATGTCATCGACTGGCTTTTGGGATGAGGAATCTGCATCTGGGTTTGTACACACCCAACCAAGGAACTCAAAAACACTTTGATTCGTTATTCCACTCGACCAGAGCAGTCACAGAGAAAAAGAAAAATCTTGAATAAGAATTTGGCGTTGCAATGAACGAAGAACTGGAAAGAGAGGTGCTTGTTATGTGCAACCTTAGTCAGGGCGTAAAGGCCGAAGGCATTAGCATTGGTGAAATCTAGAGAATATTGCGCCTTATAGCGATACATCTTCCTCTCATATGCGGCTTCCGCGCGTTCAGATGCTCGAATCGTTTCTAGCACATCCTCTGTTACATTCACAAAAAAGTCCGTTGTATAAGCATCAGGATAAAGCTCCCGCAGGTTGATCTTCTTCATTATGTATCTCCATTCGATTCACAGGTGATTGACGGGCAAATCGAATGGAGGTGGAGAGCGGCACCGGTAGACAACCGAATTATTTCCGAAAGAACGGCAACAAAAAACGCCAGATTTCCGTAATGGAAAACTGGCGCACCAAGGGTGGCTATTATTATGCTGAATTACATGGAACGGTAATGCCGATTTCGGGTCGTGCTTACCTGTGAAAGAAACAAGACATTTTTTTGGCAGATGTAGATTATGTAAGCATTGGAAATGCAAACAGAGCACGGACAATTACTCCTTCAACGGTTGCCGTGTTCCTGCAAATCAACCTATGGATTGTACAAGCAAAAAGCGACGGCTCCGAAAAGCCGCCGCTTAAAATAGGCGTGTCAAATTGTCTGCTCTACGACGGCTTTTTTCTTTTGCCGTCGTGCGGCAGATTAAATTATATTTGAATGTTGTAAGGGCAATACTGCATAATTCTAAGTGCCGATACGGCGAGCGAGGTGCGGCAGCTGCTAAGCCAAAAGCGCAGGCAATACTTTGTGTATTGACGAGCATTTTGGCAACGCAGATGCTGTGCCGCAGCCGCCGGAGCGGTGCTTAAGCCGTCAGGCGGGAATTGTGCGGCTTCCGCAGGCAGTCAGGAAAACAGCAATCCCCAAAACATAGCACAAGAGGGTTGCGGCTCTTATAATTTTTTGTTTCATTTGTTTTCTTTCTCATTTCTCTGAACTTTGCAAATGCCATAGCATTTATACCTGCATGACTTCGTTAAGCCTTGTGACAGAACAGCCCTTGCTTTTATAATACGCAAGCATCTCCGGCAGCTTCCTTTTATCGTAGCTGGTGATGCAGTCCGACAGCACATGAACGGTGTAGCCGCTTTTCGTCATGTTGTAGCAGGTGGATTTGATGCAGGCTGCGACATCCGCTCCAACAACATAAAAATCTGTAATGCTATGCTACTGAATAAAAGCGGCAAATGCCTCGCTGGTCAGGGCGTTGCTCCAACGGTGTACCGGAAAATTTGCGCAATATCCGCAAAACTCAAAACCAGCGTTTCTTCATTACGCCCTTGTATGTATGCCCAAAGCGCATCATATTTGCTCATGTGTCCGTTCCCCTTATCGGTTTCTGAAATTCAATGCTGCCACGAAACAGCCGAATGCGCCCTTTACGCTTCAGCATATTCGCTCGGCGTTTTCCCATAAAAATCTTTGAATTTTCGCGAGAAGAAGTAGGGGTCATCAAAACCTACGGCGGCAGCTACTTCCTTGATATAGACCTGCTTATTACTGCGGATCATCTCACCGGCGCGTTTCATACGCACCTCGTTGATGTACTGAAACAGGCCGGTGCCGGTTTCTTTGGAGAACAAACGACTCAGATATTCCCGGTTCAGTCCCACATAATCGGCAATGCCGTCCAGCGTCAGCTTGTCCATATAATGCGCGTTTACATAGATGATGACGGCCTGCACCTCTTTTTTGAATTTGCTCAAGGCAATTTTGCTAAGTCCCATGCGCTCCTGCAAAATCAAGCAGAGCAGTTGTTCAAGAGCCTTCGCAGTGGGGGCTTTTTCTATTTCCTTAAAGGTTTGCTCCAGTGTCTCCTGCGGAATCATATTCTCGCCGGGACGCTCCAGCAACAGATGGCAGGCTTCACGGACGCGCTGCGGCGGCATACAGAGCGCCGCGCAGTTCTGAAAGAAGGTGTGAACGGCAATCTGCATCTGCAATTCATCGGCATTTTGCGCTGCTGCTGCGGTGGTCTTGGACAGTTCTGCCTGAGAGACATGGAAGGGTTGGGCGGTAACTGTGTGTGCCGTTGCCCTTAGGGGAGCGCTGCGCCCTACATAAAAGGCGAGTGCCTTAGAATTCTCACACAGCTGGTAGCCCTGGCGGAGTTCAGCCAGTGAAATGGGCTTGTCGTGGTAGATGATGACCGGCGCATCCAGAAAATATGTTGTGACCTGCCGTTGCAAGCGGGCAAGTTTCTTATCCAGAGTACGCCCGGAGGCTACAAGGCTTTCATTGCTGATCAGCCCACAGATTTCATCCTCATGGGTGTGCAGAAATACTTTGCCGCTGATTTCATCGAAAACCTCGGTAATTAAGTCGGTCACAGCATCCAGCGCGGGCATAGGATGAGTTTTTGCGGGAATTAAAGTGACGGTAAACAGCCGGATAGGAAAGGACAGCGGTTCCGGCAGCATGGAAAACGGATTAGAAGCAGGGGATGGCTCAGCAGTGGATGTTACCCATTGGGCGCAGTGAATCAGGGCATTTTCCTTTTTCTGCGCTTCAATGGCAAAGGATCGGTGGTCCTCCTCCGTCTGGCGCTGCTGCTGGACACGAAGCAAATCGGCCATCTTTTCCAGATGCTCGCCGATGCTTTCCCCGTTCATATTGATTTTCAGAAAGTAGTCATAGGCACCGTCCGTCAGGGCTGTGCGCACGGAATCAAAATCGGAATAGTTGCTCAACACCAGAATCGGACCGGTAAAGTTGAGCTTTTTCAATTCATGAATGAGCGCAAGACCATCCATGCCGGGCATTTTCAAGTCTGTGATAACCGCATCAATGTGCTGTGTCTCTACAATGTGCAGCGCTTCCTGCCCATTACTGGCTGTTGCCGCCAGCAGGAATCCGTTCTTGCCCCACTCCACGGCGGACTGGAAAGCAACCTTAATCAGTGGCTCATCATCTACAAGCAATAAATTGTACATTGTGTTACCTCAACGAATGGCTTCATTTGGAATACAGAGAATACATTGTGTGCCGATGCCGGGGGCACTTTCAATCGTAAGACCGTATTCATTTCCGTAGTGCAGACGCATACGCTCATCTACGTTGCTCAATCCGATGCCGGAGAAGCGCTCAGAATTTTTCTCCTTGATGGCACTGGGGTCAAAACCGCAGCCGGTATCGGAGATATGAATGGTAAGCAAATTCTCGCTCACAGTGGCGCGGACAGTGATGGTGACGAAATCGTCTTCGTCCGCCGTGCCGTGCAGGATGGAGTTCTCTACAAGCGGCTGCAAAATAAAGCGCGGTACTGTCCAGTATCCGGCAGCATCTTCAATTTGGTATTCCATCTCAAAGCGCCCTGCGTAACGCAGCTGCTGGATGTCGCAGTAGTTCTTCAGGTTGCGCAGCTCATCATCAAACGGAATCAATTCATCCTTTTTAATAAGGGTGCTTTGCAGCAGAGAAGAGAGGGCATCAATGCCGTGGCTGACCGGGGTGACGTGATTAAGTGTGGCAATCCACTTTAAGGTGTTCAGGGTATTGAACAGGAAGTGCGGGTTGATTTGATATTGCAGGGTTTGCAATTCCAGTTCGCGCATTTTGCGCTGGTCGTCACTCCAGCGCTGTGCCAGCAGGCCAATTTCGTTGACCATGTTGTCGATGGTTCGTGCCAGAAATCCGAGTTCATCGGGGCTGGTATCATTGATTTTCAGCCCGATTTCCTCGTCGCTTTTTGCATTGCAGGCGGCAACCATATTATCAATGGGGTGCATGACGCTGCGATAGACAAGCAGTGTCAGGAACAAACTGACAACGACCAGCACTGCGGCCAGCGCAATAAGCATCATATTGATGGTTCTTGTGCCGTTGGTAATGCAGGCCTGCGGAATCGTGGCCGCAAGATATACATTATAGGTCGTGTTGTATTTGAAAATTGTCAGTGTATCTACGCCGTTCATCTCACATAAAAAGTTGTTTTCACCCGCCTGCCGAAGCGCCGTGATCTGCTGGAAAAATCGGGTCATCGGCCAAATCTTCTCCCAGCAGTTCCGCGTTCTGAGAAGAAACCACATTGCCGGCAGCATCAATCAGCAGGAAGTTGGACCCCTCGCCAAAGGAAACATCAGTAAATATGTAGCGGCTCAGCTGGGATTCGTCAATGTACAGCATGATATACCCCAGCTGCGTGCTGGTGTGGTGCATATCATAGACTTTACGGCCAATGACAATTTTATCGTTGGCGCGGTAAGTGTGGATGTATTGCAGACTATCCTGTGGAGAAGCGGCTTCAATATTATCCAGCAATTCATTAAAGCGCTGGGGTGTAATATCGTCATAGCCCAAATCGTAGATGACGGTGCGGTCATTGGAAACGACGCGGATGTTTTTAAGGTGTGTGCTCTGAAAAGGAATTGTGACGATCATTTCACCAATACCGTTCACAATATCACTCGTAAGGGGGTGCCCATTATTGACAGATGCGACACCATTCTGTACAGTATCAGATACGGAGATGGAACCTATGTAGTCGCTATAAATGCCAAGCTGGGTAGACATATTATTATTGAGTAGTTCGATAGATTGTAAGGCAGCCTGTTTGACCTTTTCGTTCATGGATTGGGTGTATGCATGGTAAGAAAAAATACCAATCGTGATGACGGGAACAAGAGAAATAATCAAAAATGTCACAAACAGACGGGTGCGAAGTTTGATTCGCCGCAACACATTGGGGGAAAACTCACGCGTTTTTTGTGCATTTGGTGACATATATAGGCCTCCGTTTGTGCAAAGTAACTACAATCTATCCATACATTACCTGAATTATAAGGGCAACGACAGAAAAAGTCAATAAAATCCATCTTTAAGTAAAGGGAATACATTTATCAAATCCGGCTTGCCCGATATAATAAGAGTGCAATCAGGGAACGACAGATGAGCCGCATCCCAAACAAAGAAGGAATAATTTTTAGGAGGAAAACCATGAAAAAAGCAATCAGCATGATGCTTGCCACTGCAATGGCAGCTACCTGTCTGGCAGGCTGCGGCAGCGCAGCATCTTCCAGCGCAGCAGCATCCAGTGAGGCCGCTTCTTCCGAAGCAACGTCCGCCGCTACCAGCGAAGCCTCTACCGGTGAGAAGACCTTTGAGAACAATGAACTGAACATCGCGGTGTTCGAGGGCGGCTACGGTTCCGAGTACTGGGACGAAATCATCAAACGCTTCGAGGCTGCCTATCCCGGCGTCACTGTCAATATGCAGATCAGCCCGAAGATTGGCGACATCATCCGCCCGCAGATCGTGGCCGGAAATGTGCCCGACTTCATCTCTATGAACGACAACGACTCCACCGGCCTGATTTCCTCCATGGTTAAGGAGCATGCACTGATGGATTTGTCCGATGTCTTTGAGGAGGGCGGCATTGATGATGACACCCCGCTGAAGGATCAGGTCATCGATGGCCTGCTGGATTCCGCCAAGTGCTCTCCTTACGGCGACGGCAAGATCTACATTGCCCCGTTTGATGCCAGCCCGATGGGTCTGGTTTACAACAAGACCCTGTTCGAAGAGAACGGCTGGGAAACGCCTGTGACCTGGGATGACTTCTTTGAACTGGGCGACAAGGCCAAGGAAAAGGGTATCGCGCTGTTTACCTATCAGGGCATCTACCCCGGCTACCTTGAGAGCATGCTGTGGCCCGCACTGGCTTCTGCCACCGGCATCGACAACATGAAGGCAATCGCCTCCTACACGCCCGGCTCCCTCAGCTCTGATGAGGCCCTCAAGGTCTTCCAGAACATGGCAAAGATCGGCAGCGATGGCTACCTGATGGATGGCACTGTTGCTCTGAACCATACCCAGAGCCAGACTGACATGATGATGAACAAGGCTCTGTTCATCCCCAACGGCAACTGGATGGAAGGCGAAATGGCCGATGCTCCCCGTGCTGACGGCTTTGAGTTTGGCCTGACCTGCGCACCCGTTCTGGATGACGGCGAGACCCGCTATGTTATGAGCTCCGTTGAGCAGTTTGAGATTCCTGCCAACGCCAAGAACCCCGAACTGGCAAAAGAGTTCCTGCGTTTCCTGTACACTGAGGAGTCCGTTAAGCTGTTCGCAGAAAAAGCCAACGGCATCTACGCTCTGAAGAAGGCCAACGAGATGGTCAAGGGCATCGTTACCGATGGTGTCTACAACATGAACGACATCTATCAGGAAGGCACTTTCATGGTCTTCGGTTGGGATGCAATGCCCGACACCAGCAAGGTTGTTATCGCTGATTCCGTCTTCAATGTTGCCAGTGACGTTATGAATGGTGACATGACTGCCGAGCAGTGGCGTGACGGCATCGAGGCTGCTTTCGAGGAGATTGCTGCTTCCAAGTAAGCTGAATTGCTGAATTTCCACGCACCAAAATAGAATCGACCCTGCCGAGTAAACGCCATGCGAACTTGGCAGGGTTCTTTTTAAGGGGGAAACTTGTTTGAAAAACCGCCAAAATCGCCAAAAAAAGGCGCAGCCACTTCCCGTACTGTTTATCTGCATCAGCGTTCTGCCTGCCGTGATCCTAACTCTTATGTTCACGATCTGGCCTACGGTGCAGGCATTATATCTTTCTTTTACCAATGCGACCTCTCTGGGGCTTAACAACAAATTTGTGGGACTGGATAACTATATCTATATGTTCCACGACAAATCTTTCATTCAAGCGCTTAAAAACACAGCAAAGCTGATGGCGGTTGTTCCCGTTATCACAATTTTCTGTAGTCTGGTGCTGGCATTTGTTTTGAACCAGTGCAAGCTGAAAGAAATGGTCTTGTATCGCACGATTTTCTATTTCCCGAACATTGTTTCTCTGACCGTTGTAGGTATTATATGGAGTTTTGTGTTCCACCCGAATGTGGGCATCGTCAATAAGATTCTCGGTGCTGTCGGGCTGGAGAGCTTGCAGCGTTCCTGGCTGGGCGACAGCAAGACTGCGCTTTGGTGCATCGCGTTCACGCTGCTGTGGCAGGCTGCCGGTTACTACATGGTCATGCACATCGCGGCTATGGATGGCATTTCGCCGGAAATCTACGAGTCCGCAACGCTGGACGGTGCCAGCGCATGGCGCAAGCTCGTCAGTATTACGATGCCTCTGATGAAAGATATTATCGGCATCACCTTTGTTCTGGCACTTTCCGGCACCATCAACCTGAGTTTTGTGCTTTCGCAGGTCATGACTGGCGGCGGTCCTAACGGTGCATCCAGCGTTCTGCTGCAATATATGTACACGCAGGGCTTTGTCAACGGCAACTTTGGCTATGCCATGGCTATCACGGTCTTTACGCTCGCCATCTCCGTGGCGCTGTCCATGCTGTCCCGCAAATTGACCGATGCTTCCGAAGGAGGTCAGTAATATGACACAAAATGAAAAAAGCAAAATCAGAGCAAAGGTCATCAAGTGGGTGACGCGCCTGTTCCTGATTTTGGTAGCCATTATCATGCTGTACCCTCTGGCGTGGAACGTCGTTTCTTCGTTCAAAACCAGTACAGAGTTTCTGACGGATCCCTTTGCATGGCCGCAGGGACTTGCATGGGATAACTACGTCCGCGCTTATGAAAAATCTAACCTTGCTGCCAACATCGGCAACTCGATTTATGTCGTGCTGGAAACACTGGTCATTATTGTGGTCTGCGTTGTGCCGTGTTCTTACTGCCTTGTGCGGTATAAGTTCCCCGGTGCGAAGTTGATTTTGAACATCTACATGGCGGCCATCTTCATTCAGGCTACTTATATTATGATTCCGCTGTTCTTGCAGATGAACAAGCTGAACCTGCTCAACAGCCTGACGGCGCTGGGCGTGCTGTATGCAACCATGCAGTTCCCGTTCGCAATCTTCCTGCTGACCGGCTTCCTTCGCAGCATCCCGCGTGATTATGAGGAGGCAGCCATGATCGACGGCTGCGGCCCGTTCCGTATTCTGACGAGCATTATCATTCCCATGTGCAAGCCCGGTATCGTGACGGTCTGCATGATCTCCGCTATGGCTGCATGGAACGAGTACCCGGTGGCTCTCGTTATGGTTACCGATCCGACCAAGGCTACGCTGCCTGTCGGCCTTGCCAACCTGTATGAGATCCAGCGCTACGCTACCGACTGGGGCGCGCTGTTCGCAGCCCTCGTGCTGGCACTGATTCCCACTGTCATCCTCTTCGTCGTCGGCCAGAAGCAGCTCGTGCAGGGCTTGAGCGTCGGCGGCGTTAAGGGCTAAACAAAATCGAATAGGTTAGGAGAACCGATATGCTGCCCCCGAAACATTGCAACATCAATTTGACCGGCCCAATACCCCGCTGGGATGAAGCAATTCCACTGGGGAACGGCATACTCGGTTCTCTTTTTTGGGGGCCGATGGAGCACCTGCGCATTTCCGTGGACATTGCCGGACTGTGGCTGCGCCGCCGCCCGGAGGAAAAACTCGATAAAGAATTTACTTATGCAAAACTGGTAGAGCTTGCACGGAAAGGCGATGTGGCAGAAACACGCCGTATCTTTGATACGCCCTATGCCCGCCCGACACCTACAAAAATCCCCGCGGGACACTTGTTCCTGGATGGACTGCCGCAGGGCAGCTATCAGGCAAGCCTTGATTTGGGTACAGCGGTGGCATCCTTTTCGCAAAACGGTACCACCATTCTGCGCGCCTTCCTCTGTATGGGGCGGCCTGTTGGGGTACTGATGCTGCCGGAGGCGTACCGAGATGCAGAGCTCACGGTGGAGCGCCCCTCTTTCGGCAATGGTACACAAGCAGCCGAAGCAGGCAACAGCGTGTCCCCCGGCAGCTTGCAGCAGCTCGCCCTGCCGGATGCTATCCCCGAAATAGAAGATGGCATGATTGGCTTTTCCCAAAAGGTCGATGATAGAACTGCCTATACGCTGCTCTGCAAAAAATGCGGAACAACGCTGTATTATACCGCCGTGCAGGCAGAAAACATAGAAAAAGCAAGCCGACTGGCGAAGCTGGAACTATGTGCAGCAGAAGATATGGGCGCCGAGAAGTTGCTGCAACAGCATAAACGCTGGTGGCAGCAATACTGGGGCAAAAGCAGTTTGCAGCTGCCGGATGAAACACTCGAACAACTCTGGTACCGCGCCAATTACTTTTTGGCAGCGGGTTCCGAGCCGGGCAATGCCCCGATGCCGCTGCAAGGGGTATGGTGCGCGGATGACGACCGGCTCCCACCGTGGAAAGGCGATTACCACAACGACCTCAACACCCAATTCACCTACTGCCACTATCTGACTGCCAACCACCCGGAGCAGGGAAAGGTGTTTCTTGATTATCTCTGGTCGCTGCGCCCGCAGGCGGCAAAGTTTGCCCGTGCATTTTACGGCACAGCAGGGGAGTGCCTGCCCAGTGTCATGGACATTGACGGCGGAGCGCTCGGCGGCTGGCCGATGTATTCCCTGTCACCGACCAATCAAATCTGGCTCTGCCAGATGTTTTATGAATACTACCGCCTGACGGGGGATAAAGAGTTTCTGCGTACCCGCGTGGAGCCTTACTTTACCGCCACGGCAGCCTGCTTGGAAGAACTCCTCCAAGAAGGCCCGGACGGAAAGCTGGTTTTACCGGTCTCGTCCTCACCGGAAATTCACGATGATGAAGAAACCTCATGGCTGACTCCTAACAGCAACTACGATCTGGCGCTGCTGCACTATCTGTTCCACACCTTGGTACAGATCGAGTACCAGCTAAGTAAGCCACGCAGCCATTGGCATGCAATAGAGGCAAAACTTGCACCTTTAAGCGTAGATGCAGAAACCGGGCTGATGCTCTCGCCCGATGAAACCTTACAGGAAACGCACCGCCATTTTTCCCACGCTATGGCGATCGAGCCGCTGTGTATGCTGCGCTATGAAAATCTGCAGGACCGCAGCGTAATAGATGCAACGGTAGACCATCTTGTACAACTCGGCAGCGGGCAGTGGGTAGGGTTTTCCTTCGGTTGGATGGCACTTTTGCAGATTGCCCGCAACAATGGAAATGGCGCTTTGTATGAGTTGCATCGTTTCGCGAAGTATTTCTTGAGCCCGAACGGATTTCATTTGAACGGCGACTACAAAAACAGCGGCGTTTGTGATTTCCACTATCGCCCCTTTACGCTGGAAGCGGATTTTCTGGCGGCACACGCAGTACAGAAAATGCTGTTGCGCTCCGAAAAGAATCATATCGAGGTTTTACCGGCCTGCCCGCAGGGCTGGAAAAATGAACCTGTTGCATTTCAGAATCTGCGGGCAGAAAATGGCCTGCTGATTTCTTATCAGCGGACAGCAGACGGCAAGCACAGCCTTACCGTAAAAGCAACACAGGACGGAAGCTGGTATCTTTGCAACACGCATTGCTGGGTCACCTTGCAGGCCGGACAAACTCAATCTTACCAATGGACGGAGGAAAGCAAGAAATGAATACAAAAGGCCGTATAACGATCCCCACCGATATGGACGCAGTACCCGAAACCCTCGACCTGTTGAAGCGCTGGGGCGCGGATGCCATCCGCGACTGCGATGGCACTGAGTTCCCGCAGGAGCTAAAGGACACCGGCGCAAAGATTTACGCCACCTATTACACTACCCGTAAGGACAACGCATGGGCAAAGGCCAACCCCGACGAAACCCAGCAGTGCTACATTATGACGCCGTTCTACACCGCTGAAGGCGGTGCGCTGACCATCCCCCTGATGACGGGCATCAGCCGTGAACTGATGAAAGTCAACGACCATGACGATATTGCCCGCTGGTGGGAGGTCATGGATCGCACGACGGGTGAGCCTGTCCCCACTTCCGACTGGTGCTACGATACTGCGGCTGAGAGCGTTGTCATCGACGCCCCTGCCGCCTACCATGAGTACACCGTCAGCTTTCTGGCCTACCTGATTTGGGACCCTGTTCATATGTACAACTCCGTCATCAACGACTGGAAGGACGTCGAGCATCAGATCCCGTTCGATGTACGCCAGCCCAAGACCCACGCCTACACAATGCGCCGTCTGCGGGAGTACCTCGAAAGCCATCCTTATGTAAATGTTGTTCGTTTCACGACGTTTTTCCACCTGTTCACGCTGGTGTTTGACGAGCTGCGCCGCGAGAAATATGTGGACTGGTACGGCTATTCTGCCTCGGTTTCTCCCTACATTCTCGACCAGTTTGAGAAAGAGGTCGGCTACAAATTCCGCCCGGAGTTCATCATTGATCAGGGCTATTACAACAACCAGTACCGCGTGCCGAGCAAGGAGTACAAGGACTTCCAGGCGTTCCAGCGCCGCGAGGTTGCCGGTCTGATGAAGGAAATGACCGACATCGTCCACGCCTACGGCAAGGAAGCGATGATGTTCCTGGGCGACCACTGGATCGGCTGCGAACCGTTCATGCCGGAATTCCGGAAGTCCGGCGTGGATGCCATTGTCGGCAGTGTCGGCAACGGCAGCACCCTGCGCCTGATTTCCGACATCCCCGGCGTCAAGTACACCGAGGGACGATTCCTGCCCTACTTCTTCCCCGATACCTTCCACGAGGGCGGCGACCCTGTGCGCGAGGCCAAGGAGAACTGGGTCACGGCACGCCGCGCCATCCTGCGCAAGCCCATCGACCGCATCGGCTACGGCGGCTATCTGAAATTGGCCTGCGAGTTCCCGGAGTTCCTCGACTATGTCGAGAGCGTCTGCAACGAGTTCCGCGAACTGTACGAGAACATCAAGGGAACCACGCCCTACTGCGTCAAGACCGTGGCTGTGCTGAACAGCTGGGGGCAACAGCGCGCGTGGGGCTGCCACATGGTTCACCATGCGCTGTACCAGAAGCAGAATTACAGCTATGCGGGCGTTATCGAAGCGTTGTCCGGTGCGCCGTTTGATGTGAAGTTTATCAGCTTTGACGACATCAAGGCTGACCCGAAGGTGCTGGACAGCATTGACGTCCTTATCAACGTCGGTGACGGCGACACCGCCCACACCGGCGGCAAGGTCTGGGAGGACCCCGATGTTTCCGCTGCCGTCAAGGGCTTTGTCCATCGCGGCGGCGGCCTGATCGGCGTCGGCGAACCGGGCGGCCACCAGTATCAGGGTCGCTATCTGCAGCTGGCCGCGCCGCTCGGCGTGGAGAAGGAAACAGGCTTCACCCTAAACTACGACAAGTACAACTGGGACGAGCACCGCGACCACTTCATTCTAGCCGACTGCCCCGACCACGATGTTGACTTTGGCGAGGGCAAGAAGAGCATTTTTGCGCTGGAGGGCACAGAAATTCTGATTCAGCGTGACAAGGAAGTCCAGATGGCCGCGCACGAGTACGGCAAGGGTCGTGGTGTTTATATCAGTGGTCTCCCGTACAGCTTTGTGAACAACCGCGTGCTGTACCGCGCCATCCTGTGGGCTGCCCACGATGAGGCCGACCTGCATAAGTGGTTCAGTACGAACTACAACGTCGAGGTCCATGCCTATGTCAAGAATGGCAAGTATTGTGTGGTAAACAACACCTACGAACCGCAGGACACGACCGTTTACACCGGCGACGGCAGCTGCTTCGATCTGCATCTGGATACCAATGAGATCAAGTGGTACAGCATTGAGGGGTAATAGAATGAGAACACCCGAAGAACAGATCCGCTATGCGGCCTCTATCACGCCCAGCCCGCGCCAGCTGGCATGGCAACAGCTTGAATTTTATGCCTTTACCCATTTCGGTATGAATACCTTTACCAACCGTGAGTGGGGCGATGGCACTGAAAGCCCAGCACTGTTCAACCCGGATGCGCTGGATGCCGACCAGTGGGTGGCCGCCGTCAAGAGTGCCGGCATGAAGGCGCTGATTTTGACCTGCAAGCACCATGACGGCTTCTGCCTGTGGCCGAGCGCCTACACCGAGCACAGCGTCAAGAACAGCCCATGGAAGAACGGACAGGGCGATGTTGTGCGCGAGGTATCGGATGCCTGCCGGCGCGGCGGTATCAAGTTTGGTGTCTATCTCTCCCCGTGGGATCGCCACGATGCACGCTATGGGCAGGGGAAACCGTATGATGACTATTTCGTTTCCCAGCTGAGCGAGCTTGCAACAAACTACGGAGATATTTTCTGCTTCTGGTTTGACGGTGCCTGTGGCGAGGGCAAAAACGGCAAAAAGCAAATTTACGATTGGGAACGCTACTATGCAGTACTGCGCAAATTGCAGCCGAATGCGGTTTTGAATGTCTGCGGTCCCGATGTGCGCTGGTGCGGCAACGAGGCCGGGCATTGCCGGAAAGCAGAGTGGAGCGTGGTTCCCGCAGAGCTGCGGGATGCAGAACGCACGGCATCGAAATCGCAGCAGGCAGATGACGGAGAATTTTCCCGCAAAATCGACTCTCAGGACGAGGACATCGGCAGCAGAGCGGTCATCCGCAATGCAAGAGAACTTGTCTGGTATCCGTCCGAGGTGGATACCTCCATCCGAACAGGTTGGTTTTACCACCCGGAGGAGGACACTGATGTGCGTACGGCAGACGAATTGCTGGACATCTATCTGGATGCCGTCGGTGCGAATGCCAGCCTGCTGCTGAACATTCCGCCTGATACGCATGGCCGTATTGCCGCACCGGACTGCGCCAGCCTTACAGAGCTGGGTACTAAAATCCAGCAGATTTTTGCCAGCAACGTAACAGAAAAGGCGAAAATTACGGCAGATTCTGCGATTGCGCAGCATCCCATCACACAGGCTGTGGACGGTATGGAAAATACCTATTGGCAGGCTGCCTACGGACAAGAATCCGATACGATTACTTTGAAGTTCCCGAAGCCGCAGAAGGTTTCCTGTGTTGTTCTGGGGGAGCATCTGCCGACAGGGCAGCGCATAGAAAGCGGCGAGATTTGGGCAGACGGAAGCAAGGCTTCCGAATTTACGGTAGTTGGACATAAGCGTATCTGCCGCTTCGCCCCCGTGGATGTGCAGACGCTTACCATAAAGATTACAGCTTCACGCACGGAGCCAACTCTGCGGCTGCTGGAAGTCTATCAGTGAGGATGTAGGCGAAAGAGGCGTGCCGTGCTGTGCGGCACGCCTTTGGCTGCAAAAACATTGATATGAGGTTTGTTATGGATAAACGTCCTAATATTATCCTGCTTATGGCAGACCAGATGCGCGGCGATTGCCTTGGTATTGCCGGACACCCGGATGTAAAAACACCGTTTCTTGATGCACTGGCCGCAGAGGGAGTGCGCTATGAAAACGCCTATTCTGCCTGTCCAACCTGTGTTCCCGCACGTGCCTCTCTTTACACAGGTATGTCACAGGAACACACGGGCCGCGTCGGGTATGAGGATTTAGTGCCGTGGAACTATACCCACACGCTGGCTGGGGAACTGAGCAAGGCGGGCTATTATACGCAGTGCGTCGGTAAAATGCACGTCCACCCGCTGCGCAATAATTTGGGATTCAACGATATACGGCTGCATGATGGCTATCTCCATGCCTACCGCCGCCCCACTACGCCCAGTTATGAAGACCAGCGTGTGGCCGATGACTATTATTGGTGGCTCAAGCAGCAGCTTGGTGTGGATGCAGACCCCGTAGATACTGGCTTGGACTGCAACAGTTGGGTGGTTCGTCCGTGGATTTACGAAGAAAAGTACCATCCCACCAACTGGGTCGCCAGCGAGTGCCGGGATTTTCTGCGCCGCCGTGACCGTTCTAAACCGTTCTTCTTGATGGCCAGCTTCGTGCGGCCACATCCGCCGCTGGACGCCCCGGAATATTATTTGAATTTGTACAAAGATAAGTCGCTGGCCGAACCTTGGCGCGGCGACTGGAACGACTGCGTCCGCTGGGAGCGCGACGGTCACAGTTACCATGCCCAGACTGCACCCTCGGATGAAAGCTATATTCAGAAGCTGCGGGCGGGCTATTATGCTGCCATCACCCACATGGACCATCAAATCGGACGCTTGATTTCCGCGCTGGTGGAAGAACAGATTATGGATAACACCGTGATTTTGTTTGTCTCCGATCACGGTGAAATGCTGGGCGACCATTTGATGTTCCAGAAGGCAAAGCCGTTCCAAGGCAGTATCCATGTACCACTGTTTATCTCCGGGCCGGAGCGTTACATCGGAAAGCGCGGCACGGTTCGCACGGACTTGGCTGAACTGCGGGATGTTATGCCCACGCTGTTGGAACTGGCAGGAGCACCGATTCCCGAAACGGTGGACGGCATCAGCCTGTTGCACCCGGTAGACCGCGAATACCTGCATGGGGAACACACGCTGGGTGAAGATTCCATGCACTTTATCCTGACAAAAGAGGATAAATATATCTGGTACTCGCAGACCGGGCGGGAACTGTACTTCAACCTGCGCGACGACCCGCACGAAACAAAAAATGTACTGGACGAAAACCCGGAGCGTGTGGCCGAACTGCGTGCCCTGCTGATTGACGCCCTAAAGAACCGTGAAGAACAATACACAGATGGGCATACCTTGTTTGTGGGCAAAACGCCCCTGACCGTATTGCAGCACACTGAGGTGTTATGAAGCAGCTTCAATTTCTGATAAAACCCGCAGCCGGATTTTGCAATATGCGCTGCCACTATTGCTTCTACCGGGACGAGCAGCAAAACCGCAGCACTTCCGAAGATTGCATGATGACCTTGCAGACAGCCGAAACATTGATACGGCGCTGCTTTGCGGAACTTGAGCCGGGCGGCTTTGTTTCGTTTGCCTTTCAGGGCGGAGAACCAACCTTAGCAGGGCTGGATTTCTTTCGGTTCTTTACGCAGACAGTGCGAAAGTACAACCAAAAGTGTGTGACGGTGCAGTACGCCATCCAGACAAACGGCCTTGCCGTTGCCGAAGAATGGGCGAGATTTTTCCGCGAAGAAAACTTCCTTGTTGGTATCAGCTTAGACGGTACGCCAGATGTACATGATGCTTTGCGCCCGGATGCTTCCGGCGACGGAACATGGACGAGGGTCATGCAGACGATCAAACTGCTGGAGCAGTATCATATCGAGTGCAACCTTTTATGTGTTGTCACCAAGCGCCTGGCTAAAAAGGCGGAACGTGTGTATAAGTCTATGAAAGCAACGGGTGTGCGCTATCTTCAATTCATCCCTTGCTTAGACCCCTTGGGCGAGCAGCGGGGAATCGAAAATTACTCTCTTTCGCCGGAATTGTATGCGCAATTTTTGTGCGCCCTGTTTGACGCATGGTATCGTGACTGGAAAACAGGTGCCTATGTCAGTGTTCGCCTGTTTGAAGATTATATACAACTGCTCATGGGCGCACCGACGGGAACTTGCTCCACCACCGGCGCGTGCGGTTCTTACATGGTTGTGGAGGGCAGTGGCGCTGTTTACCCGTGCGATTTTTACTGTTTGGACGAGTACAAACTCGGAACGATTCAAAATGACTCTTTACAATCGTTGCTTTTGGGGGAGAAAATGCGCATCTTTATAAAGGATGGCTGGAATGCCCCCGCAGAATGTCAGCAATGCAGATGGGTAAACCTATGTCACGGCGGCTGCAAGCGTGACCGTAATACAGCAGACAAAGCCCAACGCAGTTACTATTGCAAGGCACTGCAAAAGTTTTTTGCCTACGCTGAACCCCGAATGCGTGAAATGGCCCGTGCGGTGCAGATGTACCGCTGAAAAGGAGACAGATTCTATTGGACAAGAAAAATAAATATTGGCAGTTGTTCCTTTCTACCTTTAAGCTCAGCGCGTGTACATTCGGAGGCGGGTTTGTCATTATACCTCTCATGCGGGAGCGCTTTGTGAAAGAGCTGCACTGGATTGAGGAGGAAGAAATGCTGGATCTGACGGCTATAGCCCAGTCCAGCCCCGGCTCTATCGCCATCAATGCCTCTATTCTGGTGGGTTACAATGTGGCAGGAATCCCCGGTGCATTGATTACCGTAGTTGGTGCAGCACTGCCGCCGCTGATTATCATTTCCATCATTTCTTCTTTCTACCAAGCATTTCGCTCCAACAAGTATGTGAGCATGGCTATGGCCGGTATGCTGGCTGGTGTGGCGGCGGTCATCTTTGATGTGGTCATCAATATGGCATGGCCCATTCTGAAAAAGAAACGCCTGCTGCCCATCGCTGTGATGCTGGCGGCTTTCGTGGCGACTCGCTTTTTCTCCGTGAACATCATCCTGATTATTCTGGTCTGCGGTGTGATTGGTGCATTGGATACGCTGTATCTGCAAAAGAAGGAGGCCGAGGAATGATCTATCTGGAACTGTTCTGGAGTTTCTTTCAAATTGGCCTGTTCAGCATCGGCGGCGGGTATGCAGCCATGCCTTTAATTCAAGACCAAGTCGTGGATATTCACCCTTGGTTGACAATGACGGGGTTTGCCGACATTATGGCCATTGCTGAAATGACTCCCGGCCCTATCGCTCTTAACGCGGCAACCTTTGTGGGAATTCAGGTGGCAGGCCTGCCGGGAGCGCTGATTGCCACTATCGGCTGTATCTTCCCATCCTGCGTCATTGTGATGACTTTGGCTTATGTGTACTACCGCTTCCGTGGTTTGAGCATTGTGCAAGGCGTTTTGGCAGGGCTGCGCCCCGCTGTGATCGCTATGATTGCATCTGCCGGTATCTCGTTGCTGATTCTGGCACTATACGGCCAACGTACTCTTCCCGCAGATTTGAGCAGCTTTGACTTGATAGCGCTGGTAATTTTCCTTGCAGGTTTTTTCGTCCTACGCAAGTGGAAGCCCAGCCCCATCAAGGTCATGGCGGGCGCCGCCGTGGCAGGTGTTGTGCTGTACAGTATCACAACCTGATACAAAACCGAGAGGATGTATATGAAATGAACAAGATTTTAGCCGCGTGGGAGTGGAACGGCCCGGTGTCCGAGCCGACCGCCTATGGCGAGGGGCATATCAACCAGACGTACGCTGTTACAGAACAAACAACGCAAAAGCGTTATATCCTGCAAAAAATCAATACTGATACATTCAAAGACCCAGACGGTCTGATGGAAAACATTTGCGGCGTAACGGATTTTCTGCGCGAAAAGGCCAAACAGCGCGGGGCTGACCCAGAACGTGCCACACTCCATGTTGCGCTGACCAAAGCTGGAAAGCCCTATTATAAGGCCGCCGACGGCGGTTGTTGGCGTGTCTATGACTTCGTGGAGAACACCGTCTGCTTGCAGCAGGTGCAGTCCGCCGAAGATTTTTACCAAAGCGCGGTTGCTTTTGGTAATTTCCAACACCAGCTTGCCGACTACCCGGCAAATACCCTGCACGAGACGATTCCTCACTTCCATGATACACCAAAACGCTTCGCGGACTTCCAGCGTGCTGTGGCTGAGGACCGCATGGGACGCGCCGCACAGGTGCAACGCGAAATTGAGTTTGTCCGCGCCCGTGAAGCGGATTATCACGTTATGGTGGACCTGCTGACAGCGGGCAAACTGCCGTTGCGCGTCACCCACAACGACACCAAGCTGAACAATATCCTGTTCGACAAAACGACCGGGGAGGGGCTATGTGTTATCGACCTCGACACTGTCATGCCGGGGCTGGCCGCGAACGATTTTGGTGATTCCATCCGTTTTGGCGCTAACCACTGCGCCGAGGATGAGCCTGACCTATCGAAAGTGAATTTCAGCATGGAACTGTTTGAAATTTATACCAAGGGCTTCTTGCAGGCAACAGGTGAAGCGTTCACCCCGCTGGAAAAGCAGACCCTGCCGTGGGGGGCTAAACTGATGACGATGGAATGTGGTATGCGCTTCCTCGCCGATTATCTGGAGGGCGACCACTACTTCCACATCAACTACGAGACTCAAAACCTCAACCGCGCCCGAACCCAGTTCAAACTGACCGCCGACATGGAGAAAAGCTGGGATGCTATGCAGAAAATCATTGAGAAATATTGCTGATAGATATTTGATGCTCTTTTTTCTGCGTTTTGTGTAATGCAAAATCGCGTTTTCTCCTTTTTATAACGCCAGCGCCTGACAAGCGGTGCGGCTTTCAGCGTGGCGGCTATCTCTGCTTTGAGGAAGATACGCAGGAGGAAGTTGTGCTGCGGGAGCTCTTGGATAAGAAGCTCTGGAAAATCCCCGAGTGTATCAAGGACGAGGCCGCCTTTGAGGAAAATATCAACCGCTCCATCAAGCGGTATAACCCCGAGTATTGGCGGGCCCGGCAATCGGGCCTTGAGGCGGCGCAGGCCGCCCGGAGGGAGGCCCCGGCCCGCCTGACAGAACGATGACCTCGGGCCAACTTGGCCCGAGGCTCCAAGGAGGTGACTTCATTGGCCTATGTGCCAGTACCAAATGATTTGAGCCGCATTAAGACCAAGCTGGCCTTCAACCTGACGAAGCGCCAGCTTATTTGTTTTTCCATAGCGGGCGGTATCGGCGTCCCGTTTTACCTGTTCACCCGCTCCCACATTGGGAACAGTACGGCCCTGTTCCTGATGATCGGCCTGATGATGCCGTGTTTCCTGTTCGCCATGTTCGAGAAGGACGGCCTTCCCTTTGAGAAGGTGCTCCGCAACATCATCCGAACAAGGTTTTTACTGCCACGGGTCAGGCCCTACAAGACCGAAAATTTCTATGCTTTTCTGAACCGAAAGGAGGAACCGCCGATTGCAGACCACCACAAGAGCGGCAAGGCCGGGCGCAGAAAGAAAGCGTCCTGACCGCAGGCCCAAGAAACAGGCCCAGCCGAAAAAGGCCGGGCCGCAGACCGCACAGCAGACCATCCCGTACCGGGAGATTTTCAAGGATGGTATCTGTCGGGTAAATGATAAGCTCTATACCAAGAGCATGGAATATGAGGACATCAACTATCAGTTGGCGCAGGCCGATGACCAGAGTGCTATCTTTGACGGCTACTGCGCCTTTCTCAATTCCTTTGACAGCTCACTTCCGTTCCAGCTCTCCTTTATCAACCACAGGAGCCGCCCCGAGAGCAAGTACAAGCTCAATATTCCCACGCAGGATGACGAGTACAGCGAAATGCGGAGTGAGTATGTGGAAATGCTGGAGGGCCAGATCGCCAAGAGCAACAACGGCATTGTGCGGACAAAGCTGCTGACCTTCGGCGTATCGGCGGACAGCCTTGCCGCCGCCAAGCCCCGCTTGGAGCGTGTGGAGGCCGATATAACCGGCAACTTCAAAAAGCTGGGGGGTACAGTCCCGGCCCCTCTCTGGGCTGGAACGGCTGGAGATCCTTCACGGCCAGCTCCACCCCGGCGGCGTGGAGCCTTTCCGCTTTACATGGGATATGATACCCAAGACCGGAATGGGGACAAAGGATTTTATCGCCCCCACCAGCTTTGACTTCCGCCAGAGCCGCCTGTTCCGCATGGGCACCACATGGGGAGCGGCCTCTTATATGCAGATCATGGCCTCCGAGCTCTCTGACAAGCTCCTTGCCGAGCTGTTGGAGGTGGACGCTGAAATGACGATTACCATGCACATTCAGACGGTAGACCAAGCCAAGGCCATCAAGACCATCAAGGGCAAAGTCAGCGACATTGACAAGATGAAGGTGGAGGAACAGAAAAAGGCCGCCCGAAGCGGCTACGATATGGACATACTTTTCCTTACGATGAGAGTATCCGTATTCTAGGAAGGTTTGACGATTTCTGTGTAGAAAGGTTCCCTGAAAAAGATTGTCTGGATTGTGAACTCGCACTTGCATGGCTGGAGAAACGAGATACGGAAAACACAGCAGGCCACCGAAATCGTATTATGGTCATACGGGAGTTTGCAAAGTACCTTCGGGCTGTTGGAACAGAAGCATATATGATTCCCATATCCATGACCAGCAAAGGCCCCGGGTATGTTCCACATATCTTCAATGAGGCGGAGATAAAAGCGTTCTTCCACGGTGCTGACAGCTTTCGGCCTCACGGGAAAGCTCCGGCCAGACATCTTGTTATCCCGGTATTTTACAGATTGCTGTATTGCTGCGGATTGCGGCCCGCAGAAGCGAGACTGCTCAAGAAGGAAAATGTGGACTTGGTTCGCGGTTCTGTCTACGTTGTGGAATCCAAAGGGCACAAGGACCGTGTCGTTGCGGTTGCAGATGATTTGCTTCAGATTATGAGAAGCTATTCCACCCTGATTTCAGAAATTTACCCGGACAGCGATTACTTTTTTCCGAGATACGATGGGGATGGGCCGTATACGAAGCGTTGGACAGAAGAAATGTTTTGGAGATGCTTCAGTATGGCCGGAATTACTGCGTTTGAGGGACCTAAACCTAGGGTTTACGATTTCAGACATACTTTTGCAACGGAATGTATCTGTCGTTGGATGCGAGAAGGCCGTGATATTGATGCAATGCTGCCGTTTCTCTCCGCATACATGGGACACGCCCGTTATGAAGATACGCCTTACTATGTCCACATGGTTCCTGATTTTATGAGCGTGTTGGAACAGTAGACCGTACTGCATGGGTAAAAATTGCTTCCGGAGGTGCATGATGAAGGTTAAGGATGCTCAGTTTTTTACGGTTGTAAGTTCGTTTCTGAATGTTTATCTTGTGAAAAAACCGAAGCTGCAGTTCTAATACGGTAAAATCCTATGAGGATGCTCTGAATCTGCTTTTTACGTTTTTGGAAGGCACAAAAGATATTCCCAGACAACGAGTAAACTGGAGCCATTTCACCCGCCAAAACATACAGGAATTCGTGGACTGGTTGGAGAAAGTCAGGAACTGCAGTAGACAAACACAGCTGCAAAGGCTTGCCGCAAACACTGTACTCCGAGATGTCAGCGCAATAAATGGATTCTTGAATTTTGTAATTCGAAAAGGTTTTACCGCATACAAAATTCCGCCCAAGTCTATGCCCAAAGAAGTGCGCAATTTCAGGGCCTATATATTTACTGACACTGAAATTGAAAAGATGTTGGATTCTGCAGACCATTTTCCTGTATGCATGCAAAACCCGGTAAAAAAGTACCAGATTCCAGTAATGTTCCACATGCTGTTTAATTGCGGACTGCGTACCTCTGAACTGTTGAATCTGCGCGTCTGTGATGTAGACTTTACCGAAAAAGTTCTTGCAATTCGTGACACAAAATTTCACAAAAGCCGTCTGGTGCCTTTTACGGATGCCGTTGCAATTCCGCTGGCTAACTATTTAGAATTGTTTCCGCCTGCCTCAAATGAAGCAATCCTTTTTGCCAGTTGCTGTTCTCGCAGTAAAGGAGAACGGTATGGAGCCTCTTGGATACACACACAATTCCGGACACTTTTAAGAATGTCCGAGATTCCTTACGGAGGGCCAGATAGAGGGCCTCGGCCACATGATATGCGCCATACTTTTGCTGTTCATTGCCTAAATAGCTGGGTTCTTGTAGGCGAAGATTTGACGGCAGGGCTTCCCGTTCTTTCAACTTATTTGGGACACAACGACCTATCCGGAACGCAGCGATATCTCCAGTTGACTGCACAAATGTATCCGGATATTACACAAAAATTGGAAAAACAATTCGGTGAGTTGATTCCAACAATGGAGGTGCCAAGATGAAGTCGCTTGATTTCGCACTACTTTTGTCGAAGTATCTTACACAATATTTGCCTGCACAGAGAAACTTGAGCAGCAACACAATCTGTTCCTACCGAGACACATTTAAATTGCTGCTGATATTTTGTTGAGATATACAGGGATTCAATATTGCAAAATTACCAATGACTCAGCTAGATAGAAAATGTATTGAGGACTTTATTTTGTGGCTTAGGAACATCCGAAAATCTTCGCCTTCCACATGTAACCAACGGCTTTGCGCAATCCATGCATTCTTTGACTATGTTATGGTCGAAGAGCCACAGTTTATGGAACAGTGCATTCAGATACACAATATTCCCAGAATGGTTTCGTCCGCTCCTCCCGCAAAATACCTTACACCCGATGCATTACGCTGTTTGTTGGCTATCCCCGACATTACAACGCCAAAGGGACGCCGACACCTTGTTCTTCTTACGGTTTTATACGACACGGCAGCACGTGTAAGTGAATTAGCCGATATTCGTATGCGTGATGTTAGACTTGATTCGCCTGCAGCAATTACCTTACATGGCAAGGGAGGAAAGGTTCGCACTGTTCCGCTCATGAAGCAAACAGTAGAATTGCTGCAAAGCTACTTTACGGAAAATGGTATTACGCCCCAAAAAAGTCCGGACATGCCACTGTTTTGGAGTGGGAATTACCGCAAGCTGACGCGCTCTGGAATTACATATATTGTCCAGAAGTATGCAGCTGCGGCACAGGCAATCTCAACTGATATTCCTGCCACTATATCCCCACATGTGTTCCGGCACACAAAAGCCATGCATTTAGTTCAAGCAAATGTAAACACTGTTTATATTAAAGATTATCTCGGCCACGCAGATATTTCCACAACAGAGGTATATGCCCGTGCAGACAACGAAGCAAAACGTGCGGCACTGGAAAAAGCCTCTCTATGTTTGGAATTACCTTGCGCTTCGAATTGGGAGCAGGACGCTGATCTTATTGCATGGCTTTTATCCCTTGGCTAAAAGAAACATATTATGCACAGTGGAGCAAAGAAAAAACAGCTTTTCTCCGCTGTTTTTAGGAGATGCTATACATATTTGATTTGTGTACATAATGTACCTTATGCACTTCTGCACATAAGGTACATTTTCCAGCCTTAATTTGCCGCAGCATATCACGGTAGCCAGGGCGCAGCAGCCAGCCGCCGCACTCGTCAATGCTTCCACCGACAATATCACAGCCGTCATGCAGCGCCTGCATTGAGCAAACTTTATAGCTGTTCATTGTGCCATCGTAGTCGCCGGGAATTCGCGCGTACACCCACGCGCGGGGTCTTTTCTGTTCGTCCATCAATTCATCTCCATAGATTTTTTTCATAAAAAATCGGGAGGGCCACGCGGTCCTCCCTGTAAAAAAGTATGTTTCATTTTCCGATTATTCCTTAGTCCTCGGTGTCCTCGTCGTCATCGTCACGGGGCGCAATATCTTTGCGGCGGGCGCTCTTGTAGACCAGAACGGCCAGCCCTGGCGCCTGGCAGTTCCTCATCGTTGGTAAGGTCACGTTTGCTTACCCACATTTCCGTAGGCTTGTTGGCACAGGTGTTATCCAGCACCATAATAGCTTGTCCATCATAGGTGAAAGTGACTTCCATCGGCTCCTCGTTGACGTAATAGCCGAGAGGGGCGCGGAGTTCCTTGACGATGTAATTACCGTTGTTGGTGGTGGCGTCCTTGCGGATGCTGCTGCCGTAATACTCGCCGCGAATAGGAATATCGCAGTCAAAATAGGTGTAGCCGTCTGCGCCAGTTTCGGGGCTGGCGGCGACCAGTTCGCCCGCTGCAAACAGCAGTTTTCCGTCCACGCTGTAAATATCGTCGGCAGCGTACAGGTTGAATACCGCACCCGCAAGGTATTTGCCGGTTTCGCGGTCAACTTTGTAAACACCTACTTTGGCCTTTTCGCGGTCATTGTAGAATTTTAAGGTCTGCTGCTCGGTGAAATCTGCGTTGGCATCCTTGCTGCGCACGACCTCAAAACTTTGGAAAGATGCAGCGCCGTCAATCTTGGCAATGCTCGTGGCCGCTGCTAATTCTTCAACAAGTTCGTCATAAATCATGTTTCCATCCAATAGAAAAAGCGCCCACAAAAGTGAGCGCTTGGGTAAAATATTCGGTTATGAGAACACCGGCAAACTTCCGTTTGCTGCATCCGTTTTTAGAATGGTGATCCAGTTGCTTTTGCCGTAGAGAAACCGCACGATATGCATCGTTTGCATGGCATCGTCCACCGTGTAAAACGCAAGGTAATTCATAACGATGGTGAAGCGGATTCCCCACAAGGAAAGCAGTTTGTCGGAAACGACTTCAAATTTGTGCGGGAAGTCAGCCAGCGCACCGATTTTCTCATCGGCCACATCCAACAGCTTGTCGGCGGCAGTTGGATTTTTCAGCACGAGGTCGATATAGTCGTAGGCGTTCGCCATATCGCGCTCGGCGGCTTGGGTGACATAAATGTTGTATTTCATCTGCGCTCCCTGCGGTGGCGCAAAGCAGCCATAACATCGGCAAAGAGGCGCGTGTTCCCGGCTTCCACGTCGGCAAGGCCCTCTTGCAGCTTGCTGTACAGTTCAATGCGGCCCGCCATTTCCTCATAGGTTTCCATACTCATAACGGCAAGGTCGCCCTTACCGTTTTTGGTAATAAAGACCGGCTCGTTGTAGGCATGGCAGTAAGAGGAAATGTCATTGTAGTTGTTCCTTAAATCTGCGCTGGAACGAATGTTCGGCATAGATAGCACCTCTCTTTCATACAGAAATTATATCATAATTTCTGTATGAAAACAAGTAGGAGTTCCCTTGACCATGTCTCAGCCCGGAGCTATAGGATAGCCAAGGTGGGTGCAAGGACACCTCGGCCCTATCGCCGGACCGACAATTGCATAAAAAAGGACCATCGTCTATGATGAAAATACATTTCTTCGCGGGAATGTGCAAACTCAACAAGGCGAGGCCAATACATGAATTATACACATACCGAATCCAACAGACAACTGGCATTTTCAGAAACGAGGTATTCTTTTTTAAGCATCCCATCCCGGCTGGAGGGATTCAATAACTCCGATACGACAGTAAGCAGGTCTGTTTCCGGCCATGAGGTGTTTTACTTCAACGGTGAGCTGGAACGGGCGGAATCGGATCGCATCTGTCCTGTCTGCGGCGGGAGGATGCATATCAACGGACACAGGGAGCTGGTGCTGCGTCATCTGTGCTTCGACAGCAACCTCTCCGCGGTACGTTTTGACCGGGTACAGCTTGTGCGTCGGGTGAAAAATCTCTATCAACAAGAGAACGTAGGAGACAAGACCTTTCTGTTATCTGCTGAGATATTTGGGACTCTGCAGAGAGTGAAAAGGGTAGAGCCGAAATAATCGAATGCAATATAAAGAGCCAGGACAGTGTGATGCCCTAGCTCTTTTCATACCCTATTGTAATAGATGCTCTGCGGAACGGGGAAATCATTTGTGCGATAACTAAAAACAACAGAAATTGCCCACTAAATCACATGTATTCCATGGAGCGTTCTTCGCCATAAATTGTAAGGCTCATTTGATTATGGAGAAGCCGCATGAAATCTCGCTGTAATTTAGTTGTGGAATCACCCTTAAAAATCGCAAATACATTGTGCTGTGTTGGCTTTCCGCCCGGCATGATGAATATTGGACGAACCCTGGTATCCACAAAGGTGGAATATGCCGCATTCTGGAAAGTAAGGCCCATGCCGCTGACCGCCATACGATATGCAGTCATACCACTGGAAAGAAAGAGTGTGTTCTTGGGTTGGAAATTATATGTAGAGCACATCCATTGGGTCTGTCGATTCATGCGCCCCCTAACACTGGGGCAGATAAATAAGTCATCTGTCAACCAGTTCGCATCAATGTCAAGCGGGGCATTGGGTGTACTATTCGACTCTCTATATGCAGCCATACGCGGGTTTTCGCTGCTGGTAATAAACATGTACTGTTCTGACGGTAAACGCAGGTAATGCAGATCCGAATGATAGGCATAGGTTTCGACGATTGCAACATCTAAAACGCCATTGAGAACCTTGTCCAGCATATTGGTGTCGCGATCTTCGAAAATTGTCAAGAGCATATCAGGATACAAGCGGTATAGTTCTGGCATAACGGAGGATAGCCAAATGCTGCCGCGATTGCGCCCAATACCGACATTGAGACGCAATTCCTGATCATCAGCAGAAAAATCAGCCAACTCTTGGTGCAAGCGATCCTGCATGACACAGATTTTTTCTAGCTCAGACAGATAATAAGCTCCGGCTTCTGTTATGCGAATTGGGGTGGAGGTTCGGTCAAACAAACGTGTGCCGAGTTCTTCTTCAGTGCGGCTCAAAAAGGCAGTCAAGGCAGGCTGAGAAATAAATAAACGCGTAGCAGCGCGAGTGATGCTTTGTTCTTCTGCAATCGTAGTAAGATAATTCAGGCGATCAGATAAGGTATTTTTCACAAAAAGTCCCCCTAAAATTGTATGATGACAAAATGATAACACAAAAATATAACGATGTAAAGAGATTTATAAAAACTCATAACATTCGTGTTATGGAATGATATTCCGTTTTTTATTGGAACTTTGTCAAAACGCTTGCTATAATAAACGTACAAAATAAATCACGAAATAGAACAACTTTTGTATAAAATTTGTGGAGGCAGAACGATATGAAAAAGGTCTTGATTGAGGAACCGTTCCGTGTAAGCGTCAAACAAGATGCACAAATCCCTACTCCAAAAGAGAGGGAGGCACTGCTTCAAGTCATGTATTGTGGCATTTGTGGAGCTGACCTTGCTAGTTATACAGGCAACCAGCCATTTACCACATATCCTCGTGTTCCAGGTCATGAGTTTAGCGCTCGTATCTTGGACATCGCAGAAAACGAGAAGGGTTTGAAGGCAGGGGATATTGTGACCTGCAATCCTTACTTCAATTGCGGAAAATGTTATTCTTGCCGCCGAGGCTTTGTAAATTGCTGCACCGACAACCAGACAATGGGAGTGCAGAGAGATGGAGCATTTCAAGAATACATCGCAATGCCGATTGAACGCATCATCCCCGGCAAAGGGTTGACTGCTCGGCAGTTAGCGCTTGTTGAACCGTTCTGCATCGGTCATCATGGCATTACCCGTGGTAATGTCAAAAAAAGGTGACAAGGTACTAGTCGTTGGTGCAGGTCCTATTGGAATGTTCGCAATGCTTAGTGCCAAGGCAGTTGGAGCAGAGGTTTATATGACCGATCTTCTGGACGGTCGTCTGTCCAAAGCCACTGAAATGGGAGCAGACGGAGTGGTGAGTGGCAAGAACCCGGATGATCTCAACGCGCTGACGCAAAAGATTACCAATGGAGACGGTTTTGATGTTTGTGTAGAGTGCTGCGGTGCTCCCGAAACCTTCCTTACTTGCATTGAGCAAGCTGCCTTTGCAGGGAAGATTATTCTGATCGGTAATGGCAAGCGAGAAACGAATTTTGTACATTCGATTCTCCTGAAAAAGGAACTGAATGTTTTCGGTAGCCGCAATGCTTATAGTGCGGACTTTGAGCAGGTCATCGACATTCTTGTAAGCGGAAAAATCAATGCCGAGGCTTTGGTAAGTGCGGAATATTCGTTGGAGCAGACAGGCGATGCATTTGAGGCATTGCGCCACAATAGTGGCGATCTGATGAAGGTCATGCTGAAAGCAGCAGAATAAAATAAGGAGACATGCAATGAGCAAGCGTAACGGAGCGCAACTGGAACTTAGTAAAAAAGGTTCCATGATGCACTATAAGCGATTGGCAACGCCCTATCTATTGTTGGCCCCCATGCTGGCGTTTGTCGCCTTCTTTATGATTTGGCCCATCATAAATGTATTCATGATGAGCACCGAATCTTACAAGGTTACAAAGCCAAACGATCGGCATTTTATCGGACTTGAAAACTTCGTAAAGATTTTCACAAATGATCCGATTTTCGTAAAAACCCTTGGGAATACAGCAATCTATGTTTTGTTTAGCGTGGTTTTCCAATGCGTTCTGGGTTTTTGGTTAGCATGGTTGCTGACACGTAAATTTAAAGGTCGTGGTGTTGTTCGTGCATTGGCGTTGGTTCCGTGGGCCGTTGCAGGTTTGATGGTTGGTATTATTTGGAACCTGATGTTGGGGCAGACTTATGGCGTGATCAACGATATGCTGCGTCGAGCAGGATTGATCGATATGAATATATCGTGGTTCTCTAGCAGCAAGATGGCGATGCTGGCAGCAGTAGTTTCGAATATTTGGCGTGGTATTCCATTTTTCACAATCAGTTATATGTCGGCTTTGTCCGGCATCTCGGATGATTTGTATGAGTCCGCCAAGATCGATGGTGCTAATTCGGCTGTTACACTGTTCCGTATTACATTACCAATGATCAAGGACACCATCATCTTCACGACCCTGTTGCGTGCGATTTGGACATTCAATGCGGTTGATCTGATTGTTTCTTTGACGGATGGCGGACCTAACCGCGGAACAACTACACTTGCCTTGTATATTATGAACACCTTTACTGGTAGCTATGACTATGGCTATGCTTCGGCACTGGCAGTTATTTCGACCATGATCATGATGGTGGTTGCATTTATTTATATCCGATTTGGCAAAATGGGCCAGATGGACAACTAAGGAGGCAGACCCATGATGAAACGACAGGCTAAAGATCTGGGGTGGCGCTGCCTGACCCTGTACTTACCGCTGATCCTCTTCCTGGTAGGAACATTGTTTCCGTTCTACTGGATCGTTAACACTTCTCTGAAGGACAGTGTGGAAGTGTTGAGCTTGCCAATTAAATATTGGCCTGAGCACCCCACCTTAAGTAACTACCTGTACCTGTTTGAGAAAATGGGCTTTGGTAACAATGTGGCAAACACGGCTTTTGTGGCTATATTAACAACTATTCTTGTAACTTTGCTCAGCTTGCTGGCAGGCTATGCCATGAGTCGCTACTGTTTTTATGGCAAGACATTTATCTATGTACTGATGCTGGCAACTCAGATGCTTCCTGCGGTAGTCTTAATGATTCCTTTGTTTCAAACAATGGTAAAACTGCATCTTATCAACAGCCTATGGAGTCTGGTATTGATTTGCACCTGTACGAACCTTCCATTTTGCATGTTCATGATGATGGGTTATTACAGTTCAGTGCCCCGTGAACTGGAAGAGGCTGCGCAGGTGGATGGATGCACGCTGCTTGGTTCAGTATTCCGCATCTTGATTCCGGTTATGCTACCCAGTATTGTGGCCACAGGCGCATATGCGTTTATCAATGCATGGAATGTCTACGTTTACGCTACTGCTTTTATCACTGATAAAGCGAAGTACACTCTTCCACTGGCACTGAATGTGTTCCAGGGTGAGTATGGCACGGACTACGGCAAGCTTGCTGCTGGCTGTGTCATCGCGCTGATTCCCGTCGTAGTGATTTTTGCCTTCATCCAAAAGCATCTCTCCGGTGGCGCAACCTCCGGTGCGGTCAAGGGCTAAGGCACATAAAATACAAACTTTATACTAGGAGGAAAACTTAAATGAAAACTATCCGTATCACTGCCACTATCCTTAGCGCTGCTATGGCCGCAACACTGCTGGCCGGCTGCGGTTCAAACGCATCTTCTTCTACAAGTAATGTTGACTCTACGACATCTATTGCAAGTTCTACTGCATCTACTGGCAAAAAGACTCTGACCTACTGGTATCACTCAGCTGACCCTGTGACGGATGCCTACTTCGAGGACTATTTCGCCAAGATCAACGCTGAGCAGGATCAGTACGAGATCAATTACAGCAGTTTCTCCTTTGCCGACTTCCAGGAAAAGTTCCAGATGGCTGTCTCCACTGACACCATGCCTGATGTTGTTAGCCTTGGTTTCTCCAATGTGGCGACTTTCACCGCACAGGATTCCCTGCTGCCGCTTGATGACTACATAAGCCAGATTGAAACGGTGGACAAGATCGACAGCAGAATGATGGACAGCATGCGCACCATCGGTGGCGGCACGCTTTACGGCATTCCTTATGCGTATAACCAAGAAGTCGCATGGTACAACACTGCAAAATTCAAAGAGAAGGGCATTGCGGCACCTCCCGCAACGCAGAGCGAGTTCCTTGAGGATTGCGAGAAGTACGCAGATCCCGCCAATTCCTCTTACTTTTACAGTCTGCGCGGCGTGCGACCCTATGACAGCTTGGTAGCTTGGCTGTGGACTTATACCGACGGTCTCGGCTATGATGGTTCTTGGTTTGACAAGGATGGCAAGTGCATCCTGGGCGATGCAAAGTTTGCAGAAGCTCTGGACACCTATGCAAACCTTTATAAAAACAATGAGGTTTCTGGTGATTCCATCAACAACAACTTCTCGCAGATCGTTGCTGAATTTGGCTCTGGTGTCTCCATGTACATCATTCACAACTCTTCTTCTGAGTCTACTCATCTGACCAACCTGGGCGAAGGCAATTTCGCAGCTGCTCGTGTTCTCGCAAATGATGAAGGTCATTACTTTGCTTCTGGTCTGCAACCCAACGTTTACTGCATCACCAATCAGGGGCAGGATCATGATTATTCCGGTGCCGTGTGGCTGATGAATGTTCTGCTGGATCCCGAATGCGAAGGCGGCATGTGCCAGGCCATTGGTCGTGTTCCTTGCAACAAGGATGTTGAGGAGCAGGAGTGGTACAAAAACGATCCCGAGATGATGCTGTACGCCAGCTATCTTGAAGATGACAACTACATCCAGATTCAGAATCCTTACTGGCTGACTGAGTTCTCCACCTTTATCTCCGATGATATGACCGCTGATTTCCAGGCCGTTCTGATGGGCAGCATGACCGCGCAGGATTGCGTATCTGGTTGGGCTGCTAAGATTGATGAGTATCAGGCCGCTTACGAAGCACAGGCATAATTAGATAATAATCGGCCACAAATAAAGGAAACACAGGAAGTCCTTTATTTGTGGCCTTTTTTAGAAAATATTTTGGGGAGGTTTCCATGGTAGACAGTGTTATTTTGTTCCAAGACAATTTTCAGTCGTTTTCTATCGGACCGTTTCCTTTTGACCGTGAACACTCCGCAATGGGAGAGTATCACTACGATCAGCAACCGGGCTACCGTGGACAGTGGTATGATCCTATTACGAACTGCAATTATCGCGGACCCAGTTGGTTAGTAACTGCAACCGATGGTGTTCATTATATGGAGCAGACCCGAGTACGCAATCCGTTGACGCATGGTGTTTGCCCGGTGCTGGTGACAGGAGATGATCACTGGCAGGATTATACAATGACCGTTACACTGCGTACTCTGCGAAGTGATGAAGAGGCAGGCATTCTGTTCCGATATCAGACTTCGCTGATGCACTATGCGTTCTTTCTGAATGGCAATAAGATTCAGTTCTGGCGCGTGAACAAAACAGAGCGCACAATGTTGGCACAGACCCCATTTGAATACAACGGCGACGAATACTACACTATAAGTGTTGTTTGCAAAGGAAATACATTTACCGGCGCTGTTAACGGTAATGTTTTATTAACGGTGCAAGACGATTGCTATACGTATGGCAAGGTCGCATTGGCCGCATATATGCCGACACAGTATACTAATGTGCAAGTTACAACCACGCAGGAAGAGGCAATGCGAATTGTAGAACGCCAAGATGCGGAGCAAGCGCGTCTGGCCGAAAAGAGAAGCCATTATCCCAGGCCAAAGTTGCATAAGGTAATCGATTTGAAAGAATTCGGTGCCTCGCGGCAGATTCGGTTTGGGCATTTGATGGGGGGAAATGATTGGTACTTTGTGATGGCTCAGCATCAAAAGCGTGTTTTCAAGGAGCGTTATTGCAACATCAGCTGCCTGACCGCAGTGAATGTGCAAACAGGTGAAGTGTTGTGGCAGGTTGGTGAACCGTCCACATTGGCAGTGAACCAGGACACGACCTGTGATCTGCCGTTCCAGATCTATGATATCAACAACGATGGTTTTGACGAGGTGATCTTCGCCAGAGATTTCAAGGTCAAGATCTTAGATGGACGTACCGGAAAATTGTTGCGCAGTATGGATACTCCCTACAACGATGACCCTGCTGATAAGATTTTGGGTATCGAGTTCCAGAAACACGCCTTTGACAGACTGAACGTAGATGCTATTCGAATCGTGAATGTTTCAGGCAAAGAACACGCCAGCGACATCCTTATTAAAGACCGTTATGCTCGTCTGTGGGTTTATGATGAGAACTTTAATCTATTATGGAAGTTTACCCACAACAATACGGGTCATTTCCCATACGCGTATGATTTCAACGGGGATGGGAAGGATGAAATTTTCAGCTGCTACAACATGATCAGCAGTGATGGAAAACTGCAGTGGGAACTTCCCATTGACACGGATCACACGGATGAAATCGTCATTGGAAAGTTTGATCCTGATATCGATGAAGAATTACTGGCAATTGTTTCCGGTTGGGAAGGATTTATGATCGTAGATAAGCAGGGACATATTCTTGCTCGTGACATTAACGGGCATGGTCAGCGTATCAGCGTTGCCAATTATTGTCCTCAAATGCGTGGCCTTCAGATTTGCACAACAACGTTTTGGGAGAACCAGGGCATTATCTACCTGTATGATTGTAAAGGACGGGAGATTTGGCATAAAGAGCCTTCTTCCAACGGAAATGTTGTTGCCCCAGTCAACTGGTGCGGTGATGGTACAGAGTTGATCTTGCTTAACGGCAACATCAAATATGGCGGCATGCTGGATGGTGATGGAGATCGTGTTGTTCTGTTTCCGGATGATGGACATCCTGACCAGTGTGCAGAGGTTCTTAATCTGACCGGCGATCCTCGTGATGAAATCATTCTGTGGGATGCGCATAAGATGTTTATCTATACACAAGATCGCCCTGCTCCTGCAGGTCCTGTCTACCACCCGCTCAAATATCCGGAATTCAGTGCCTCCAATTACCGTGGAGAATTCTCTTTTGCGCACTGGGATAAAGAGAAAGACGAATAATATTTCTAATTAGGAGCCTACTATGTTATACGAACGATACCTACGCGCCTATGCAGAACAATTCCGAAAAACAGACCGGAATATGTGGAACTATGAAGATGGGTGCGTACTCATTGGATTGCGCGCAATGTATCAAGCGACCGGCGATAATTTTTATCTGAATGCGCTTCGTAGCTTTACGGATCGATATATTGAGGTAGACGGGAACATCCGCAACTATGTGGCGGCAGAGTATAATCTGGATTATATTCCAGCCGGTTGCGTTCTTTATACGCTCTACGATAAAACTTGTGAACCTCGTTACCGCAAGGCAATCGAGACACTGGAAGAACAATTGCGTCACCAACCACGTACTCCATGCGGAAGCTTTTGGCACAAAGCAATTTACCCCAATCAAGTTTGGCTGGACGGTCTCTATATGGGATTGCCATTTCATGCTAACTATGCTATTAGGTTTGGTGATGAATCCGCTCTGGATGACATTATGCTTCAATTCCGTAACGCACGCAAATATCTGTATGATGAAAAAACGGGGCTCTATTATCACGCCTGGAACGAGACAAAGGATGTTTTCTGGGCAGATCCCAAAACAGGTCTTTCTCCTAACTTCTGGACCCGTGCCATTGGCTGGTATCTGATGGCCCTGGTAGACATCTACGAAATGATTCCTGATAATCGTACTGACCTGATAGACGAGATGGCAGCCCTTTGGAAAGAGGCTATCGATGGTATGTTGCGTTGGCAGGAAAAGGACAGTGGATTGTTCTACCAGCTGCCAGCATTGCCCAACGAAAAGCGTAACTATCTAGAAACCAGTGGCTCTCTGATGGTTGCATATAGTCTCTTAAAAGGGGCACGCTTGGATGTGTTAACTGAGCCGGAGTATCGAGCTGCGGGTGAGAAAATCCTGGTTGGTATCGAATTACGAAAATTTACGGTTCATGACGGTAAGGTGGAGCTGCACGGTATTTGCAAAGGGGCCGGCCTTGGACCGACGGGTAATTTGCACCGTAATGGTACAGTTGATTATTATTTGTCTGAGGATGTTGTCCACGATGAACAAAAAGGTGTGGGCGTCTGTATGATGGCTTACGCGGAATATTTACAGGCAAAACAGGCTGGCGCGCTTACTGATGACTTCCCTAAAGTAGAGATCTTCAATAAGGGATATGATCCTATTATGCCGGGAGATCCTGCGTTCATTGCCTTTGAAAAGGATCGTGCAGAAAATGCTGCAAACAAAACCAGGTGACAGCGATGATATTTCCTGAAGCAATGCCAGAGGAGGTGGGTGTATCTTCCTTGGCGATACATCGCACACTGGATTACCTAGAACAGAGAAAAGTTGCATTGCATAGTTTGCTGATTTTGCGTCATGATGCGCTGATTTGCGAAGCATATGCAAGACCGTTTACAAAAAACACCCTTCATCGTATGTACAGTGAGACGAAGAGCTATGTATCACTGGCAATCGGGTGTATGTTTGCCAAGGGATATCTGGAGCCAAACGATCACATCGTAGACTATTTCCCTGAGAAGTTGCCTCATGGTGGGCCAAAATCGGAATTGGCACAACTTACCATCAGAGATATGCTACGGATGACTACCCCTTACAGTATGACAACCTATAAACATCGGCCAACAAAGGATTGGGTTGGCTCATTCTTTACCGCAAGAGCTGATCATGCTCCGGGAAGCTATTTTTGTTATGACACAAGCAGCAGCCATACGCTTTGTGCTCTTGTGGAAAAATGTATGGGGATGCCGTTACTGGGAATGTTGCGGAGTGAAGCGTTGACTGCTATTGGTTTTTCGAAGGAAAGCTATTGCATTAAGGATCCCATCGGGGGGTTAGTCAAGGCGGATCGGGCTTGATGGCAACATCCAGAGATATGCTGTCAGTGTTGGATTTGATCGCGAACGGGGGGCATATGGCAGGGGCATCAACTCCTTCCCAGAGAATACTTGGCGGAAGCTACCTCCTTTCAAATTGACACACTTGAAAACGGTGGCGCGAATGGTTGGGATTTTGCGCAAGGGTATGGATATCAGTTCTGGCGATTAACTCACAATGCATGGTGCATGTTTGGCATGGGAGGTCAATTGGCTATCTGCCTGCCAGAGCAGGATATGCTGATTGTAACGACAGCGGATACGCAACCATTAGCAGGTGGAGTACAAACAATTTTAGATGCTTTTTGGAATTGCTTACTACCCGGGGTAACGGATACGAGCTTGTCATCGGACACGGTTGCATATACGGAACTTCTTCATAGAGTATCTGATATGGAATTACCACGTGTAGAAAACTTAGCTAGACCTGTTGTAAATAATTGCGTGAAGGTGAATTTGGGACCCAATGCGCCCGGAATGACTGCGTTGCAGCTGGATGAAGAGTGTCTAACTCTGTATTATGGCGAACGGGTATGCTTACTGCCGTATCAGGCTGGCAATCTGGTACAGAGTTGCCTGTGGAATGATTCTGCGATTCCGTGCGTAATTGCTGCAGGTTGGCGAACACCCGACACGATATTGTTTAGAATCCATCTTTTGGGTGAACGATTAGGGAGTCTTAGTTTGCAACTGCGTCTGGGGACAAATCACGTGACATTGAATATGTGTAGTCATGAAGAACATCCGGATCGGTATTTTATGGGAACGGCATCCGGAAAACAGGAAAAATAAATTTGTGATAAGGAACACAAAGAGCCAGGGCAGTGGTTTCCTGGACAAACTCGCTTTTTCAAAGGACAAATTGAGTTTCTGCGGAGAAAATCGGCATAGTAAAGTATGGAATAAAGCCAAAAGGCCACTGCCCAATTACGGGTGGTGGCCTTTTGGCTCATCGCAAGCGCCGTACGATATAACGTATATAATTTGTTATTCCTGCTCCTGAGACACCTTTTTATCCACAAAAAACATATTTACCGTAGATGCAATCACTAGAATGATGAAGATTGACAGCACAGAACCAATTGCTACTACCATATAGCGTACACCATCATTCCCTTTGGCGCCTGCAGCATAAGCCATCAAGAGATATGCTAATACGCCGATTGCTACACCCCACAGAATCTTTAGGATCGAGGGGGCCTCATCGCCAATTTTGCTGTTTTGAGTGCAAAGAGCGGAAATCGCAGACACACTATTGTCCGCACTGGTAGAGAAAGAAATCAGCATGATAAAAAGCGTGATTGGGATCAGTATTTGAGCAAAAGGTAACTTTCCAATGAATGCCCATATGCCAGCATATGTGCCATTTTCGTTGATTACAGAAGCTATATTCAAAACTCCGTTTACCTGCCAGTTAATCGCACATCCACCAAATACCGAAAACCAAATGATAGCGAAAACGCTTGGCATCAACCAGTTTACTATCAACGATTCCCGAATGGTATGTCCATAAGTCAGTTGAGCAAGAAAAACTCCTGTCACTGGGGCGAATGCCATCCAAAATGTCCAGTTGTAGATTGTCCACCATTGCAACAGAGCACTACCACCAGATGTTCCTGTGTCAAGACTCCACAGTGGGAGGTTCTGCAACCAATAACCAATCGCAGAAGTAGAAGTATTAAAAATAAAAGCAGCGGAACCCCCCAGAACCAAGACAATAGCAGCCAGCACCATATAAAAACGAAAATTTAGATTTGCAAAAAACTTAATGCCTTTTTCAACACCGCTCAGAGAAGACAAAAGATATAAAATTGTGGTCACACCCATAACAGTTAACATCAATATGTGCGTCGGCTGAATATTGTACACATACTTTGCGCAAGCACTGGTAAGACCGATAAATGTGCCCAGTGTACCTACAAGAGCCAATGCCAGAGCCAAAATATTGACTGCATCGATTAGAGAAGAAATTCTGCGCTTTTTAACCTTGTCTCCAAACAACGGTACAAGCAATGTAGAGAGCGAAACAGGCTGTTTTTTGTTAAAGCACAAATACGCAATAGAAATGCTGCATATTCCATAGAACGCATAAGGAAAGACTGACCATTCGTGAAAAGATCGCCCCAATGCAAACAGTACGGCTTCAGATGAGCCAGGTTCAATGCCATAACCATCCAGTTCCCCCCAAATACTTTGTAAAAAAGTAATGGGTTGGGAAATGCTTGACGAGACAATGCTCGCTCCAATTCCTCCCGTTAGTGACATTGCAAACCAAGACCAGAAGCCATATTTCGGCTTCGCATCAGGTCCTCCTATACGAATATTACCAACCTTGCTAAATGTAAGAATCACGCAAATGATTACGATTGCCAATACGATCCACTGATACAACCAGCTCAAATTCTGATAAGCAAGTTCAAACGCTCCCTTAAAGAGCGAAATCAAAAGCTGATTGTTGATCAGCCCTACAGCCCCTGCTATCAATACACATGAAAGGGCTGGGATAAACACTCCTTTGCGGATTGCCTTTCCTTTCATGGGTCTCCTCACTTTCGTTTCGTATAAAAGTCATGGACATGCTGCAAAATGATGCTGTTGTCTCGCTTCCCATCATCCTTGGAGCGCAGTTCTTTTATTGCTGTGCAAATCTGGATTTCAGCATCTTTTCTTCTTTCTACTCTCATCGTTTTGCTGCCATGCGATTTTGCCAATTAACACAGGTCATGATTACACTCTGTCTAGTACCACGCTGTACAAGCAGTGCCAGCGGGTCAATACCCGGATCCGCGTAAGGCTTTTTCTATGCTATCGACACTGATCATTGTAAAATCCGCCGTAGCGCCTGGTTCTAGGATGCCGCTGGACAGACCACAAGCAGAAATCTTTGCTCCACGCGAAGTAGCCATTTTCAAAGCGTCTTTGTAATCTACTTCGCCATCCACACCATTGTGCAGATTGTTGAGCCATGCAACACGAATCTCTCTTAGGTAGTCCTGATCGTCATCAAATGCACATCCATCTAACCCAATACCGCAGTCAATACCAAGTTCATTCGCCCTCTGCATGTTGAAAATTCCGCTGCGCAAACGTAAATTGGAAGATGGATTCGTAATTAAATGCGCTCCGCTCTCAGCAATCAGCTGCAAATCTTCTTCATCCAGCCATACGGCATGTGCAAAGGACACCCATGGGCCCAGAAACCCGATTTCTTTATAATGTTTAATAAAGCTCTTGCCCCATGTACGCTTTGCATACTCTGCTTGATACTGAGTCTCCAGTAGATGCAGATGAATGTACATACCATGTTTAAGTGCATATTCCTTCATCTGAAGCAGGGATTTATCACTGCACCACTGACCACCGTTCGGATGAAGTTGTACCTCAGTCCATCCTGCTTTGATATCATCTGCAAGATCTTCGCAGATACCCTCGACAAGTTGGAAATACTCATTCATGTTCATAATCTTGTCATGAATGCCGGCTGCAAAGTTTGTGCGCAGTGGCTCTGGCAAATCTGAAATGAATTTATCACGGTCATAATAAATGCGCTTATTCTGATCCAAATACAAAGGACAGAGAATGCTTCGTATACCTGCGTCCTTATATCCCTTTTCGGCTGCCACCATTTCTTCACGAATTTGAGCAAAGCTGTTAGGGTTGTGACTATGCAATACCATACCAACACCAGACGATACAAGACGCATCCCATCATAGTAACACGCTTGATAGTGGGGGATAGCAGGGAGCTTATTTAAATCCTGTAACCACATTTCCAGCGCCCGATCAGGGGTACGGAAGGATATGGGGGACATGCCTCTGCCGTGATCATGAGCGTCTACAAAAGCAGGCATCATCAACCAATCTTTGCTTTCCAAAACCTGTGCTTCCGGATAGCCAAGTCGCAGTTTCTCAGGCTCATCGATCTGTTCAATCCGATTGTCACGTACTAAGACAGCTGTGTTTGTGCATACTTCATCGTTCGTCCCATTCCAAAAATAACGAGGAATAAAAATCGATTTCATAAAGAACTCCTTAACTAAAAAAACAGAATGCGGCAGAAGATGACATACTCCATCGTATGTTCTTCTGCCGCTTTTGCAGGTTGATGTGTTTATTTGTCGGCAGAAGGTCGCTTGTAGTTCAGATAGAGAGAAGCTTCCGTACCACCATCTACAACAATTGCCTGTCCGGTTATGGCACGAGCTTCATCGCTTGCCAGGAACAACGCTGTTTCGGCAATATCCTTTGCTTGAATCTCAAATGGTGTCGGCTGATAGGTATTCAGGAATCTCTGACGAGCTTCCCCCTCAAAGCCATTGTTCAGCGGAGTGTTAACAAATCCAGGGCAAATCGCATTGCAACGAATATTATCACGTGCAAAGTCAATTGCAACAGATCTTGTAATACTAAGTGCTCCAGCCTTTGCCGCCGAGTAACTCAACTTATTCGGTGTTGGGCGAATGCCATAAGTTCCAACTAGATTAAGTATTACACCACCACCTGTTTTGATCATATGCGGGATGCAATACTTACTGCCTAAAAAGACGCTATCCATGTCCAGTGCAACGACCTTTTTATAATCTTCATAAGAAGTCGTTACTGCAGTACCGACCGGGCTGATGCCTGCAATTGTAAAATACACATCGAGTCGTCCGAATGTGGCAACAGCATCATCAAACAAGGCCTCCACAGCTACCTCATTGGTAATGTCAATTGCATATGATTAGCGCCTATTAGGAAAACACACTGTCAAAGGGGTTCGTAGCGGGGGTTAGCCCGCTACTGCGGTATCTTCCGTAGTGTTGATTTCAATGTACTCGGCAATCTTGCGGAGCTCGTCAGCAAATTTGAATTTCACGCTGATATTGCCGTTTTCATAGACCTTGATATAGTCCACAAGTTCAACCAAGATTTCACGGTTGAGGGCTTCAATGTTCTGATACTTCATAAAGGCTACCAGTGCAGGATGCTCGTTGTCCACACCGTTTGCCAGTTCTGCGCGTTCAGCGTTCAGCCGGGTAAGCACCGCGGAAATATCAGAAGTCTGCCGTTCATAGTCAGCCTTCATATCCCGGTATTCCTGCTGGGTGATTTCACCGTCTTTCCAGTCCTGATAAAGAGATTGCTTGTAGCGTGTTATCTTTGTCAGTTCCCGCTCTTTTGCAGCTATCAGATCGTCCAGTCGGTAAGACTGGCTTTTTTTGATTGGAGCGGAATTGATCTGCGTGACGATTTCCGAGTAGGAAACAGCCAAATGTACCTGATGCTGTACAGCGAACAAAACAGCAGCCTCCAGCCGTTCATGCTTGATTGAGTGCATGGTGCAGGCTGTCCGGGAACGGTTCTTGTAGGTTGAGCAAGAATAATATACATTGTTGTTCTTGCCAACGCATCGGGTAATGGCCCGCCCGCAATCGGCACATTTCAGAAAGCCGCTGAATAAATGTACCTCACGGCCTTTCGGGGAAGTACGGGTATCACGCTGTAAGAGAGCCTGTACCTTATCGAAAGTTTCATAGTCGATAATGGCCTCATGTGTTCCAGCCACTTCCACCCATTCCTCGCGGGGAACAGCTTCAATCTGGTGTACCTTGTAGCTTTTCACCCGGCTCCGGCCTTGGGCTAAGTCCCCGGTGTAGGTCGGATTGGTAAGAATGGAGTGGATCATGCGGGCTCCCCACATAGGATCGTCATACCCTCTTGTCGAAACAGGCAAGCCCTTTTGTACCTTGTAAGCCGAGGGGCTCGGTACGCCGTGTTCGTTCAGGTACAACGCGATAGCACGTTTTGATGACCCTTGAATAAGCATTGTGAAAATGAGTTTGACATTTTCAGCAGCATCGGGATCAACAATCAGCCTGTGCTTGTCCTTTGGGTGCTTTACATAGCCGTAAGGAGCAAATGCTCCGATATACTGGCCGTTGCGCCGTTTGTAATCAAATACCTGCCGGATCTTTTTGGAAGTCTGATAGCAGTAATTATCGTTCATCACGTTTGTAATGGGAACGATGATATTTGAAACGCTGTCGGGGTTCTTGTAGCTGTCCACATTCTCAGCAAGGCTGATAAAGCGAACACCCATTTGAACAAACAGGTTATCGATCAAACTTCCGGCATCGCTATAATTTCGTGCGAAGCGGGACAGGTCTTTTACTATAACGCAGTTGATTTTACCACTCATGACATCCGCCAAGAGCCGTTGAAAATCTTCACGGTTAGCGTCCGTTCCAGTATGTCCGTCATCTACATATTCCGTGATACTTTCAAACTCGTCAATGTTGCGTCGGTAAAAATCGTTCAGTAGGTCACGCTGGTTCTTTACGCTGTTGCTATCGTCTTTTCCTTTTTTCAAATCTTCCTTTGAAAGCCGGATATAGATGCCCAGCCGCCAGCGGCGGATTGTGTAAGAGGGAGAGAAACTCTGCTGATACCCTCTGTTTTTTGCTCGTGCCATTGTTCCTCCTTCCCTATCACATTACACTTATATTATAACTCTGTCCGGGGAGGACAACAAGGATGCCTCCGCTTCGGGACACTTTGTCTCGAAGAAGCAAAACGAGCTGTAACCGAAGTTACAGCCCGCTTCTTTGCCGCAGCAGGAAATCCGTCAGCTTATCTTGGAGAGATGGCCCGCTTTCAGCAAATTCAATTTTCACGCCAACACCACCGATGCAAAAGCAGTATGGATTTTTGACAGTCTGCAAAAATCGAGAGATGCGCTCCTTTCGGGAAAGCGCATTGTCAAAGGTCATACCGCTCACATCAGGCAGGGACTCGGCAGCCACCGCGCCAATGTCAACGCTTCTCATTTGTTCAAGTTCCTGTGTAGTTAATTTCACGGTAAACCTCCTTCGCAGATTGATAGAACGCCTCCCGCTGTTTGGTGGGGAAACGCAACAGGCCAGCACCACCGGGATGCTGGCCTGTTGCCTTACTCCACCTTGGGACACTTTGTCTCGAGGTTTATTATAGTTTTTGAATATTAGAGAGCGCCGCACATATTTACTTGGCCTGTCCAAAGACAATCGTTATTTTCTGTGCGGCGCTCTCAACGCAAGTAAAGCGACAAGCCCGGAGGAACAGGCAGCCAACCTGTTCAGCGCCGGATCATGGCCTTGGGATGGCCGGGCCCATTTACAGTGTTGGTGTTGTTCGCTCAATCTCTTTTGGGAAATGTCACCGCGCACCCACCGTCTGGCTCCACGTACTTACTCAGGGTTGCCGTTATTCCCTCGCGTTAGGAAGAAAACCTCCTCTCATAAACCGAGACATTTTTTCATCAATTCCAAGTGGGTTAAGAAGAAAAAATCAAAAAGTTTTTTTCATGCGTTCAAGGCCACGCTTGATCGACTGGCGAATAGACTCCTCATGTACGCCCTCGGCCTCGGCAATTTCCTTAATCGACTTGCCAAGAATGATATGTGCGTCAATTCTGCGGCCCTGGATCTCCGGCAGAGAATTGAGAGCGTTCCACAGACGAAGAAAGGTTTCCATCCGTTCAAGGAGCTCCTGCGGGGTCGGCTCATGCAGGCAAGCGGAATATTCAATCCCGTCATCGCAGTCCAGAGAATACTGCGCCTTGTGCCGGGAGAGCCGCCGCTGGTAGGCCATTTCATAGCGGGCATCGGCCTTGAATACCTCGGCCACCTCGTCAGAAACTTCGATAAGCTGATCCTGCGTGTACCAATAATAAAAATCTTTCAAATTGATAGTAGTCATCGTAAAATCCTCCATTTCAGTTTGTTCGGGGTTGGTCGGAAACGAAATGGAGCAACGGCGGAGAACGGCACCGCACCTCGGGACACTTTGTCTCGAAGTCTGGAAAGCAAAATGCGCCTGTGCGACACAAGGCCGCACAAGCGCACGAAAAAGTATTATCGGTTATGTACTGTTTAATTTCATGTTCAAAACCGGACTGCTCCGACGGAGGGGCTACGCTTTTTTTAGCTGGTGCAGATCACGCGAACAATGAAATAATAAAATGAACACGGCAAAATAACCTCCCATCGGCTACCGTGTCCCTACAAGTCGTCATTGGTTTGTGTAGACGCAAAGAAACGGCGGCTCTGAAAATCAAAGCCGCCGTTTCAAATGGGCGTGTTGATAGGCTGCTGTACGACGGCTTTTTTTCTTTTGCCGTCGTGCGGCAGCTTGTTCCTTTTGCGCTTATCTTAACAAGCAATCCTCACAGAAATGTCACTGACACACGCTGTTTCGACAGAATAATGGGCTGAAATCTCACGAACCTGTGAGATTTGAAAAACCGGGAGAATAATCTCCCGGTTTTCATCGCAAATATTTAATTCTGCCGCAGTCTCTCTACAACGCTTTGCTTAACATTTTGCATGAAAGTTATGACGGGGGTTGCCAAGCAGACCAGCAAGACAATAGCTGCGACAACCAACAGAGAAATTACAGGATAGTGAAAAGCTGCATAAGGAACCATTCTTCTAAAGGCTGAGTATATTGGAATATATATCGCTGTTCCCAGTGTGGCAAGCAGTAGGAAAGAAATACTCCAATAATACCCGCCTTCCCAAAGCAATACATTTCTAATTTGCTTTTTTCGTCATTCCTATACTTTCAAGTGTTGCAAATTCATGTTTCCGAGTATTTACACTAACAACCATTGTGTTAATGAAATTCATAATTCCTATCAGCAAAAATACAGCGGACAACCCTGCGGCTATAATCCTTGAGGTCAGCAAATATCCGGCCATTTCTTGCTGCTTTTCATATCGTGACAGAATCGTAATGCCCGGTGACGAAGCAGTAATGGATTGAAGCTGCTCCATAATCCCTTTGTCATAACTGCTATCAATCGTATCAAAAGCAATCCGAAAGATTTTGGTTTCTCCAGACAACTTCTCTATTGCCTGCTCACTGATATACAAATCAGGGGCAGTACCTCTCTCATTTCCTCGACCACTCTGAAAATCAGCGTCCAGAAAGCCAGTTGCCACTGTAAAGACCTGTTCCCCGGACTCACCGACAACGGTGATTGCTTGCCCTGGCTGAATCAATAGGTTTCCCTCATCATCCGTCATAGCGGACAAAACCACCAACTCTCCCTTTTCAAAGGCGGTTAAGTCAATAGGCTTATCAAGCGTTTTATTAAGTTCTTTGATATATCTGGAATCTATTCCGTAAACGCCGCTCCAAAAATTATCTGTATATTTTTTTCGTGTTTCCGCATTTGAAAAATCAAGACCTGATACGCCATCCAAGGAATCAATATATTTCCCGAATACATTTTCGTCGTAAATGACATCCATAGTGGGCCACGGTGAAGCAGAATAAGTGACGCGCAGATTTTCAATTCCCTGCATTGTTTCAATTTGCTGCAACATTTCATCAGAGAGCAGGTTTCCTTCTTCGGAAATGCTGTAAGTCAATGCGAAATCACTTTCTCCCCATTGATTTACAAAATTGTCGGGACTTAGGCTTGATAGTAGACCAGCAGAAACCAAAAACAATATTAAGCCTAAAAATAAGGACGCAAAAGTAAGGAAAGCGCTTTTAGGGTTTCTAAAAATATTATCTCGTGCCATCCGAGATAATTTTGTTCTATGGCTCTTATGATCTCGGTAACTCCTTGTATTTGCCTCCGTATAGCGTGAAGCCGCAACAGGAGAAATACTTGCAGCTATTTTCGCTGGTTTCATGCTGCCGATGATTGCAGTAAAAAATGTGAAGATTGCGGCACCCGCAAAAATAATGGGGGAAAAGGACACTATCTCCCCAAGGTCTGTATCGCTTGAGTACATCATATTCATGGCAAACGGAACAAGTCCAAGCGAAACAATACCACCGACAATCAGGCCGCTGGGAATACCGATCACCGCCGTTCTGAATATTTGAGAACGCACGATCCGCTTGATTTGTCTTTTTGTCGTGCCTATCGTTTTAAGCTGTCCATAGAATTGTGTATCTCTTGAAATTGAGATATACAGAATGTTATAAATCAGCAAATAGCCGCTGATAATGATAAAGACGATAATAGCAGCCAGTGGAAGAACAATGGTGGTGGAATTGCTCTGAGCAATAGGTACAATTTCAAAGGACTGACTTTCTGTAAACGAAATCTTCCGTTTTAGTTTTTCACAGGATCGCAGGGCATTACTGTCATCAGAAAAAGAAATCATTGCGGTAGACACACTATCAAAGGGAAGCCCTGTTTGTGTTGCAAAAAGCTCCGAAACATAAGCGGCACCACGGTTGCCTGCACGTGAAGCCGAATAATCTGTGTAATAGCCCGACAAAACAAATTCATCGGAGATATATTGATAATCTGTTCCGAGTTGATAGGAAAGGGAAATATTCATCCCTATCTGTGGATCATCAATCCCCATTGCACGCAAAGCCCATGTAGGGAGCATAATTTCATTTTTTGCTTGCGGATAATCTCCGTGTATATCCGAAATTGTTGGTACACGGTGTTCTTGCCATTCTGTTTCGTCTATCCAAGTAATACTCAGCAGGGCATCGTCCATTCCAGATGTATCAATGCTGCCCAATCTCTGACTGACACCAACTACGGATACCAAGCTGGATCGGCTCAATTCTTCATATTGTTCTTCTGAGAGGCTTGTAATTGCCACATCCGCAGTCGTGCCCATCGCACGAATTTGCTGCATTTGATAGGTTTCAAAATAACTGCACCCCAAACTAAATACAGATGTAATCATAAAGGCGGTCAAGAATAATGCGATGGTAACGAAAACATTTCTCTGCTTATTAGCGCGGTAGCTTCTTTTGGCAAGACGATTGATTGTTGCCTGATTATTGTTCCCAAATAAAATATCATCCATCAATGTCACCCCCTGTCACTGTGCGATTTTTCCGTCCTCAATACGGATAATTCGGTCGGCAAGCTGGGCAATTTCATTGTTATGGGTAATCATTACAAGCGTTTGATGGAACTTCTGACTTGTAACTTTCAGCAAACCAAGAACATCACTACTTGTCCGGCTATCCAAATTGCCTGTCGGTTCATCTGCAAGTATAATAGCTGGTTTGGAAACAAGGGCGCGGGCAATCGCTACACGCTGCTGCTGGCCGCCGGACAGATTGTTAGGCATACTGTTCAGCTTCCCATCGAGAGCCAACATTTTCACGACTTCATCCATAAACCGCTTGTCCACGGTATCACCATCCAGCTCCACCGGCAGGACAATATTTTCATAGACATTCAGCACAGGAACAAGATTGTAATTCTGAAAGATAAACCCGATGTTACGTCTGCGGAAGATGGTAAGCTGTTCATCCTTGAGTTTCGATAATTCTTTCCCTTTTACTTTAATACTGCCGGAAGTTGGCGTATCTAACCCGCCCATCATGTTCAGCAAAGTAGACTTACCGCTGCCGGAAGTACCAACAATGGCAACAAATTCACCTTCCTCAATGGATAGGGTCACGCCATCCAATGCTTTTGTAATGTTCGGTTCGGTGCCGTAATATTTCTTCAAATCTGTCGTTTGTAATATGTTCATATAGAACACCACCCTTTCTTTTTGATGGCTCTATCATAAAAGGTAAACCTCACAGAAATGTCACGGGAAACAAAATACCTCTGTTTAATTAAATCTCAAATGTCATAGGCCTGTGACATTTTGTTTTTTAGCGTACTTATTTTATTGTCGAGGCAGAAAGACGGAAAAAGTTGAACCCCTCCCAACCTCGGATGTTACCCGGATATAACCGCCTTGCAAGGTTACGATCTCACGAGCCAGATATAGACCAATACCAATTCCATCTACATCATGTACGATGTCCTCTCGATAGAAACGCTTGAAAATTGCTCCCTGATGCTGTTCTGAAATGCCAATGCCTGTATCTGCAATGTCGATTTTCACATACATTTCCCAACTTTCAACCGAAACACGGATTTGACCGCCCTCCGGCGTATATTTCACTGCATTGTCCAAAATATTGAACAGTGCTTCGCTTGTCCATTTTCTGTCATGGGAAACGACCAAGTTCTCCGGGCAGTCCACTTGAACATTGATCTGTTTTTTCTCGGCGTTCAGAAGAATACCTCCCAATGCGGCGGCAAGCGTGTCATAAAGCGGCTGGCTTTTCTTTTCCAGAGAAATAACACCTGTTTCCAAACGAGAGGTTTTAATCATAGCCTGCATGAGAAAATCCAGTTTATCAAGCTGGCTGGCCTGTGCCGTTAGAAACTCTTTTTGTTTTTGCACAGGGACTTCATTTTCAAGCAGAGTGCTGTTAATCATTTTCAAGTTCGCAATCGGGGTCTTGACCTGATGGGAGATGTCGGAAATCAGTTCTTGCAGGTCAGCCCGTTCTTGTGCAATGCCGTTCTTGTTTTCCTGCATGACTTCATATAAACGGTTCAGCCGATATTCAATTTTATAGAAAAGACTTTCTTCTTCCACAGTCTGTTTCGGCTGCATATTCCCGGATAACATATCATCCATTAAACTGCAAAAAGCATCGGAGAACATTGCCAGTTTGCGGCGAACCAGCACCATAAAACAAACAGCGCAAACCAGCACAAAAATGCCGAACAATAATACATACCAGACAGCGGTTATATTTTGGGTCAGCCCATACAAAGCTGCTGAAACCGTCCCCATTGCCACCAGCAGGAGAACAGCAAAAAAAGATACAGGCTTTGTTGACGGAAAGTTTTCGCACATTCATTTCAGCGCTCCTCCGATCCACATATAGCCCATACCATATACCGTTTTGATATACTGACGGTCAGGTGTTTCGATTTTGTTTCGTACCCGGCTGATCGCCGCAGTCAGAGCGTGTTCATCCACAAAATTTCCGTCTGCGTCCCACAGCTTTTCCAACAAGACTTGCCGGGTCAAAACAATCTGCGGATTTTTCATCAGGATTTTCAAAAGTCGATATTCCAGTGGGGTGAATGTAAGTGGCTTTCCTGATAGAGTAGCACTCATTTCTGAAAAATTGATGGTCAGCGTGCCATCCTCATAAGTATCACCACCATATTGTTTTGTCAGCCTACCCAGCACTACCGCTAATTTCTTTTGAAAGACGCTCATAGGGAAAGGTTTTGTCACATAATCCTCTGCGCCCAGTTCATACCCTTTGAGCATATCGCTTTCCATATCATTTGCGGTCAGAAAAATAATAACGGTATCAGGGCGACGCTCTTTTATTTCCCGGCAGAAGTCAAAACCGTTCCCGTCCGGCAAATTTACATCCAGCACAATCAGGTCATAGTCCTGCTTTGTCAAGAAACTACTGGCCACTGATTTTGTCAGTGCAGAATCAACCGTATAGCCCGCAGTATTCAAGTTATAGCATAAAGTATTATTCAAAAGCCGATCATCCTCGACTACTAAAATTCGCATGGTATCACACTCCTTCATTTTCAGTATAGCACCCAAATGTCACAGAAACCTCACAATATTTCTGATTTTATTTTAGATACCAACCTCTGATCTTCGGGACAAATTGTCCCAAAGTTATAGGTATATTGTACCTCACATTTCCGCGATCATCAATTTTGCGTATGTGAAATTAAATAGTCAGTAGTATGAAATACACAGTCGTTCAAATAATATCACATGAAATGTAAAATCATATCAGGTGATGTTATGAAGATAGAACGAGATGAAAGACGCTTTGATTTTCACGATATAGGGCTCGCCATCAAGCGTGCAAGAGAAGCCAGCGGCATGACACAGGAGCAACTGGCCTATATTGTTGACCGTGCTCCGCGTACCATTATGTATAATGAAAATGATGGTCAGCATCCAAGCTTCAACACCTTTTATCAGATGGTAACAATGTTTGATATATCGGTGGATCAATACTTTTACCCGTCCCAAAATAGCGGGAGCGAGTGTAGAAAGCGGATTGATGCCATGTTGAACGCCTTGGACGAAAG